>OGRM01001424.1_pt1 | contig 14920 bp, 9 predicted proteins | sample 1553491 | NCBI WGS metagenome assembly OGRM01 (sample SAMEA2580110, study PRJEB22360) | human gut metagenome | biome: human gut; feature: human-associated habitat; material: faeces | place: Denmark | collected 2008/2010
TTTAATATTTAATAAAAAATTATTATAATAGTTAGAAAATGTTTGTAAAGTAAGTGATGGATTGGTATACAATTATGTTGTAGATGTCCGGATATATTAACGGCTGTCACTTAATTATATGATATGAATTGGAGAAAAATATGCTTAAATTAAGCCATATAAAAAAGAGCTATAAGAAGAATGAAGTTCTTACAGATATATCCTTTACATTTGAGGAGGGACAGATATATCCTATACTTGGTGGACCGGGAGCTGGAAGAACAACATTATTTGAGTGTATATGTGGAGATATATCTGTTGATGACGGAAGCATAGTTACAATTGATAAGTGTAAATATTTTTATGCGGCAAAGCAGAGTGTTCTTCCTGTATACATAACAGGTTATGAGTTTATAAGTATGCTTTGTGATATGGAGAGAGACGACCCTGAGCCAGAGGATATATTTGATAGAATTGGGTTCAGTGTTGCCAAGAGAGATGAGCTTATAGCGGATTATACATTTGAGGAGAAGAAGCTTTTACAGCTTGCCTGTATTCTTGTAATAAGACCTTATGTTGTGCTTTTTGATGAGCCACTTGATTATTGCAGTGAAGAATACATTAATAAGTTTATCGAAGTTATTAATACAATAAAAGAAGGCAGGATAATACTTATCTCAACAGGACTTCTAGAGATTTCCAAGAGGATAAGTGAGGATACGCTAGTCTTAAATAACGGAGAATTTAATCACATAGATAAAAAGACTATGGAAATTCCAGAGATAAGGAAGGCAGTTTTAGATATATTAGGGGAGACAGACAATGAGATTATTTAGGAAGCTGTTTGCTGAGAAGATTTTAAGGTTTTATGAGGGTACTAATGCAGGTATAAGATATATAAGTAATGCACCACTTATAGGCAGATGTGTTAAAGAGAATACATTTGCAGAGAATTCCAAGGCGAGATTATTTGTTGGAATTATGGCACAGTTATTTATGGTTTTATGGGAATTTATAAAGAAGTTTGCATATGTATTTATTCTTATATATATACCATATGTGCTTATAGGTCTTGAGTGTCCATTGATTAAGGCCAATCAGGAGCTTACAATTATATATATGTTTGTTATGCTTTCGGTTATATGCGGAAGTCTTTCTAACAACATATTATTTACTATAGGTGACAGGGATTACCTTATGATAAGAGTTATGTCAATAAGTCCATATATGAATTTTTTAGGAAAGCTTCTTTATAAGATGGTTACTGAATTCATATTTTATTTTATTATTCTTAATATATTCGGCGTTTCGTGGTTTCATTCGCTTATGCTCTGTATGCTTACGATATGCGTAAGACCTATAGGTGAGATGTTTGCGATTATGTCTTTTGATCATTTTATATGGGTATATGAGAATAGAAGTGTGTTTAATGGAACTGTTATGGCGGTATGTGTTTTACTTGCGTATGGTGTGCCATTTTTTGTAAGACGACTTTCCCATAACTGGCTCTATGCAGTACATCCTTTTGTGGTGCTGGTATTTTTCCTTGCAGGAGCTGGTGCAATGTATTTCTTATGGTGGTATAAGTATTACAGAAAGATTGTCAGAGAGGCTATGCATTTAAAACACGAGAGCTGATTAGGATGATGGAGAACGAATATGAAGAAAAAGAACAGAGAAAAGTTAAGATTGATTACATTAAGGGTATGTATAGGGATTCTTTGTGCTTTTGTTATAGCTGTATTCATACGTTCGTATTATTACAGAAGCAAGGAAAGTAATCTTGATATTAAGTCAAGGTATACTTTCACGGTGGATATAGATGCTTACGGGGATGTTATTGATGAGCAGTATCAGACAAGGGCAGCTACATATGATGATTCTAATGTCATAAATACGATGCCTGATGTATCACAGGTTAAGACAGAAACAGTGGCCAGGACGTGGCTTAATGAGTATGTTAATCAGTATATGAATGAGTATCTTCCGTATAATAAGTCAGTTAAGAGGATGACAATAGATGATATTAATGTATTGAATGAAGATGAACATACAGCGTTAATAAGTTTTTCGGTAATTCTTAAAAATGCTGCTTCTGATTATTTTCTTTCGTGGGACGGAGTTACTGATGATGACAGATTGAAATGTGAGTGGGTTGTATCTTACTATATTGATGCACATACTGACAACACTGCTACGGTGTATGTTACATCAGCATTAAGTCCGGAAGAATACGGAATAGCACAGTACAATGAGAAGGCAGCCCTGGCAGCAGATAGCGAGAACAAGACCAATGCTTCTACAGACCTGCTTGCAAGATATGTTATAAGAGATGATATATTGAGTGTAACTTATGATGATGGTGAGCATTATGCAACTGTTCCAGTAGATGTTGAAAATCTTATGTATGAAAGCGGAAGTACAAGCACGTTGAAGGATGGAAGTTATCTTATAACTACATCAAAGACTGCATTTTTATTTGGCGGCAGGATGGGAAGTTCTAAGAAAGTACCGGTAACTCTTATATATTCTGATGATAAAGGTGTTAACTGGACCAGCTGTGAACTTGATAATATATATAACGCAGAAGATTACTATGTTGATTTCTTTGATGAGAATAAGGGTGTTATTGTATGTGGTTATGCCAGGACTGATAATGAAAAGGAGTCTTACAGGATATACCAGACAGCTAATGGTGGCGAGACGTGGACAACAGTTGGAAGCGGTCCTGCTAATTATATATTAAAAGGTGTTATGTATGTGGACGAAAATGTTGGATTTTTCTGCTACAATTATGCAGAAGGAATGGACGGCAATCTTTATATGACTAAAGATGGCGGCAAGACATTTTCTAAAGTGACACTTCCAGAACAGGAGCTTGACAGTACAGCCAAGTCATCAACGGCTTCAAGCACGGTAGCTGATGATGAGTTAAGATGGAATGATGTATACAAGGAAGCGTTAGTTCCTACAGTTGATGGTAAAGGTATTATAACTGTATATCTTACACAGGGTTCTAATGGAACTTATAATGATGGCAAGACGGCGGCTAAGTATCAGTCATCTGATAAAGGTGATACATGGGTGTTCGTAAGCCAGCTTGAGATTACGCAGAATAATAATAAGCATAATTGACTTTTTGCTTGAATTATTATTCATTATATGATAATATTTATGGAGTTTAAGAAAAAAAGACATTTTTGTGTCTTTTTTTTTGCGCAAAAGTCAATTGAAACTATATAAAGACTATTAACAGTTGTGGTTTGCGCACTATAATCAATTTAATATACGAAAGGGAATAGGTGGCATTCATGAAAGCATTTTTAATACTTGAAGATGGAACAGTATTTAAGGGAACAAGTATTGGTTCCACTCGCGAAGTCATTAGCGAAATAGTTTTTAATACTTCGATGACAGGATATCTGGAGGTGTTAACTGATCCTTCATATGCAGGACAGGCAGTTACAATGACATATCCTCTGATTGGCAACTATGGCGTCTGCTATAAAGATATGGAGTCTGAAAAAGCATGGCCAGATGGATTTATTGTGAGAGAATTATCAAGGATGCCAAGTAACTTCAGAAATGAAGCTCCTATACAGAAGTTCCTTTTAGATAATGATATACCAGGTATCTGTGGAATAGATACAAGAGCCCTTACTAAGATATTAAGAGAAAAGGGTACTATGAACGGAATGATTACAACTAACGAAAATTATAATCTTGATGAAGTACTTCCTAAGATTAAGGAATACAAGGTTGCAGGGGTTGTAAGAAAGGTTACATGCAAGGAAAAGTATGTACTTAACGGAGATGGACCAAGAGTTGCGCTTATGGATTTCGGTGCAAAGAAGAACATTGCTAAGTCTCTTAATGACAGAGGCTGCGAGGTTACAGTATATCCAGCATATACAAAGGCAGAGGAAATCTTAGCTTCCAATCCAGATGGTATTATGTTATCAAATGGTCCTGGAGATCCTAAGGAATGTGTAGAGATAATCGAAGAGATAAAGAAGCTTTATGCAAGCAATGTGCCTATATTTGCCATATGTCTTGGACATCAGCTTATGTCTCTTGCGACAGGTGCTGATACACACAGATTAAAGTATGGACACAGAGGTGCTAACCACCCTGTTAAGGATCTTGCTACTGGAAAGGTATATATATCAACACAGAATCATGGTTATGTTGTAGATGAAGCAACACTTAATCCAGAGGTTGCAGAACCAGCATTTGAAAATGTTAATGATAAGACTAATGAAGGTCTATCTTATAAGGGTAAGAATATATTTACTGTACAGTTCCATCCGGAAGCTTGTGCAGGACCACAGGATACAGCGTATCTTTTTGACAGATTTATGGATATGATGAAGAAGGAGGACTAAGACAATGCCAAAGAATCCTAATATAAAGAAGGTTTTAGTAATCGGTTCAGGTCCAATCGTAATCGGACAGGCAGCAGAATTTGACTATGCAGGTACACAGGCTTGCCGTTCTCTTAAGGAAGAGGGAATAGAAGTATGCCTCGTTAACTCTAACCCAGCGACTATCATGACAGATAAGGATATTGCTGATGAAGTATATATTGAACCTCTTACTGTAGAAGCATTAAAGCAGATTATATTAAAGGAAAAGCCAGACAGCATCTTACCTACACTTGGTGGACAGGCTGGTCTTAACCTTGCTATGGAGATAGCAGAGACAGGTTTCCTTGAAGAGAATAATGTACAGCTTATAGGTACAACTGCACTTACAATTAAGAAGGCAGAAGACAGACTTATGTTCAAGGAAACTATGGAAAAGATAGGTGAACCTTGTGCACCTTCATTAGTTGTTAATGATGTTCCATCTGGTGAAGCATTTGCAGCTAAGATTGGTTATCCGGTTGTTCTTCGTCCTGCTTACACACTTGGTGGAAGCGGCGGTGGTATCGCCCATAACGTAGAAGAATTAAGAGAGATTCTTGAGAATGGTTTAAGACTTTCAAGAGTTGGTGAAGTTCTTGTTGAAAGATGTATATCTGGCTGGAAGGAAATCGAATATGAGGTAATGCGTGACAGCAACGGAACATGCATAACTATATGTAATATGGAGAATATCGATCCTGTTGGTGTACATACGGGTGATAGTATCGTAGTTGCTCCTTCACAGACACTTTCAGATAAGGAATATCAGATGCTTAGAACATCTGCCCTTAACATTATAGATGAGCTTGGTATCACAGGTGGATGTAATGTACAGTATGCACTTCATCCAGACAGCTTTGAATACTGCGTTATTGAGGTTAATCCTCGTGTAAGCCGTTCTTCAGCACTTGCTTCTAAGGCTACAGGTTATCCTATCGCCAAGGTTGCAGCTAAGATTGCACTTGGTTATACACTTGATGAGATTAAGAACGCAGTTACAGGAAAGACATATGCAAGTTTTGAGCCAGCACTTGACTACTGTGTAGTTAAGATACCTAGACTTCCATTTGATAAGTTTATCTCTGCAAAGAGAACACTTACAACACAGATGAAGGCTACTGGTGAGGTTATGAGTATATCTGATAACTTCGAGGGTGGTCTTATGAAGGCTATACGTTCACTTGAACAGCATGTTGACAGTCTTATGTCATACGATTTTACAGGACTTACAGATGAGGAACTTTTAGAAGATCTTGCTGTAGTTGATGACAGAAGAATCTGGAAGATAGCAGAAGGCTTAAGAAGAGGCATAGAGCCAGCAGTTATGCATGACATAACAAAGATTGACAGATGGTTTATAGATAAGCTTCAGATTATCGTTGAGATGGAGAATTCTTTAAAGAAAGGTCCTCTTACAGAAGAATTATTAAGAGAGGCTAAGAGAATTGAGTTCCCTGATAATGTTATTGGAGAACTTACAGGACATACAGAAAGAGAAATAAAAGAACTTCGTGATAAGTATGATATTCACGCAGCATTTAAGATGGTTGATACTTGTGCCGCTGAGTTCGCAGCTACAACTCCTTACTACTATTCAGTATATGGCAGTGAGAATGAAGCTGCAGAGACTAAGGATAAGAAGAAAGTTCTTGTACTTGGTTCAGGTCCAATAAGAATTGGACAGGGTATTGAATTTGATTTCTGTTCAGTACATTGTACATGGGCATTTAAGAAAGAGGGTTATGAGACAATTATTATCAATAATAACCCAGAAACAGTATCAACAGACTTTGATATTGCTGATAAACTTTACTTTGAGCCACTTACAGAAGAAGATGTTGAAAGTATTGTAGAATTCGAGAAGCCGGATGGAGCTGTAGTTCAGTTTGGTGGACAGACAGCTATCAAGCTTACAGAAGCTCTTATGAAGATGGGTGTGCCAATTCTTGGAACTAAGGCAGAAGATGTAGATGCTGCTGAGGATAGAGAGTTATTTGATGAAATTCTTGAAAAGACACAGATTCCTAGAGCAAAAGGACAGACAGTATTCACTGTTGAGGAAGCCCTTAAAGCTGCTAATGAACTTGGTTATCCTGTTCTTGTACGTCCTTCATATGTACTTGGTGGACAAGGTATGCAGATTGCTGTATCTGATGAAGATGTAGTGGAATTTATGGGAATTATCAACAGAATTAAGCAGGATCACCCAATCCTTGTAGATAAGTACCTTATGGGTAAGGAAATCGAAGTAGATGCCGTATGCGATGGCGAAGATATTCTTATTCCTGGTATTATGGAACACATTGAAAGAGCTGGTATTCATTCAGGAGATAGTATTTCAGTATATCCAGCTAAGTCAATCTCTCCAAAGATAACTGAAATGATTGCTGATTACACAGGAAGACTTGCGAGAGCACTTCATGTAAAGGGTATGATTAATATCCAGTTTATTGTATACAACGATCAGGTATATGTAATTGAAGTAAATCCACGTTCAAGCCGTACAGTACCATATATCAGCAAGGTTACTGGTATTCCTATTGTTAAGCTTGCAACTAAGGTTATTACAGGAGCTAAGATAAGAGATTTAGGTTATGAGCCAGGTCTTCAGAAGGCTGCTGATTACTATGCAATCAAGATGCCAGTATTCTCGTTCGAGAAGATCAGAGGTGCTGATATAAGCCTTGGACCAGAAATGAAGTCTACAGGTGAGTGCCTTGGTATATCTAAGAGCTTTGATGAAGCACTTTACAAGGCATTTGAGGGAGCTGGAATAAGACTTCCAAAGCATAAGCAGATTATTATGACTCTTGCAGATAAGGATAAGCAGGACGGTATTGATATAGCACAGAGATTTGAAGCACTTGGATACAAGATATATGCTTCAAGAGGTACAGCTAAGGTTCTTAAAGAAAATGGCGTACACGCTATTCAGGTTAATAAGATTGGACAGGAAGCTCCAACACTCCTTGACCTTATATTAGAGCATAAGATTGATCTTGTTATTGATACACCAGAAAATGGTATTGAGAGAGCAAAGGATGGTTTCCTTATAAGAAGATATGCTATCGAGACAGGCGTTCACTGCCTTACAAGTCTTGATACAGCTCACGCACTTATCTCAAGTCTTGAGCATGCATTTAATAATCAGGAACTTTCAATAGTAGATATTGCTACAATTGATAACAGAGGTTAATTGAATTAATGCAAATAGTATAATTATGCAGAGTGATATATATATAATGAGCACAAATGTGCTCATCCTAAAAGCTACGCAAAAATTGTGATATAATGTTTATATAATACATTTTATAATTAATATTATAGTCCTCCAGAAGCTAAGTAAGGCGAATGTGCCTTAAAAGCTTTTGGGGGACTTTTATAATCAGAGGGATTATGTTAAAATGCTTAATATGTCCTGAATAATATATTTGATAATCAGGGCAAAAAGGAGAATATATGAGATTATTGAATATAGGTGATAAGCTTATTAATCTAAAGAATAAATTGAAGTTAAAAAATGCAGTGTCAATAGCGGCAGCTGTTATGCTTGGTGTAACTTCACTTGCAGGCTGTGGCTTTGTGTCTAACCCGGTTGAATATATGAGCCAGGCAGATAATGAGAATGGTACGGTTAGCGATAACACTGATAAGATAACAGATAATAGTGGAAATAATGCGGGCGGTATGAAAGATAACAGCTCTGATGCCGGAAGTATTGTTAATGGCAGCGACAAAAGTAATGGTAATAACCAGACCAGTGGTAAGCGAAAGGTTTGTATTGTTGGGACATATGGAAGTGTGAGCGAGCTTGTTAATACAGCAGATTATGAGGATAAAATAGATATTGAATTAATTCAGGAAAATAAAGATTTTGATGAAACAAAGGATTTAATATCATTAGCTTCTAAAGTCCAGGAAATATGTAGTGGTGATGCGGATATAGTTATCGTATCGGCAAGGAAAAGATTTGCAGACCAGATCAGATATTTTCTTACTTATACAATAGATACAGATAAGAGTATATATGTTGTTGAGGAAGATAATAACAATTATAAGACAGAAATAGCTGATATTGTTGATAATAAAGCGAATAAGGTTAATGATAGTGCAAAACATCATTTTGACGTGACAGAGATTAAGGATATGGGCTATGTCGGTATGGTTAATGATTATATAGGCAATGATGTGTATACAGCACAGAAAATAATGGCTTCATATGAGTCTGTAGTAGTAGTCAGCGATACTGCTGACGGAAGTCTGTCGCCAGCAATGACACAGCTTGTAAAAGATGTATCAGGTTATATTAAGGTAATTGTTGTTAATAATTCTGGCAGTGAATATGACTATGCGGCTGATGGTTTAAATGTCATCACAGCACAGACAATGACAAGCTGGCAGGCAAGAATAATGGCAATGTTATGTCTTACAGATAAGAATATAACTGACTGGCAGGAGTTCTTTAATTAATGGCAGTTGTGAAGCTGTAATGTGGCAGTGCAATTTGCAGATGCGGTATATTACATAATTCGTGCAGTTATATCAGGGCAGCTGAATTAAATAAAACAGAGTAAAGATTTTGTGAGTTGAATCATTAAATAAAGTTGAATTGATAATTGTACACAAATATGTTACTATTATACATATGATGCAATTCGGAAAGGGTATATATATTATGAATCAGACAAAAATACAGGACGTAATAAGACATATCAGCAAAGATGAAGACTACGGCGTAGATATGATGGAGAAGCTTTCTTTAGCTGATGCAGTAGAGGTTATGGCTGTTGTACTGCCATCTTTAAAGAAAAGAGCCAAGGAGATGGGCAATACTAACGATTTAGCATATTTTGGAAGAATTGAAGAGATATATGCAAAGGTTATAGCTGATAAATTAAGAAAAGAGGAACATTTATGGGTTGTATATTCAAGTACAACATCGTACCCATATATGGTAGACAGTGATTTATTTGTTCTTTTTAATCCTAAGAATTCTTCACTTATTGAGAAAAAGCTTAAGCTCAGTGGTTACGAGGTATCAGTTGGTGTTGAGAATAATGATGCGTTTGCTATGGAGTTATGCCATATGTATCGTAATGGATATAAGAATATAAGACTTACAGATGGCGACAAGCTTGAATATGTAATACCAAGAGAAGCATTTGGAACATATGATGAGTTCTTTAGGGATGATTATGTGACTAACCCAGGTTTACAGAATACAATGATTTCTTATTTTCAGGAGTTCAGAAAGAATACAGACAAAGATACAATAAAAGAGCTTCTTGATAAGAGAGAAAATGCTATGTTAAATGCTATGGTTAATTCTGAATATATGGTTCCATGTGTTAAGGAGGAGACAGAGGAAGAAGTATCTATAGCACATCATTTTATTGATGTTACAGACAGGGTTAAGCATAAGGAAGACGAGCAGGTTATAGCAATACCAGCATTTACAGATGGTTTTGAGATGGACAAATGCTATAAGGGACAGTATGAGAATATGCTCTATACATATAAGGAGCTTGTTGAGGCTATAGACGAGCTTGGAGCTTCAGGAGCAATATTTAATCCGCTTGGAATAAGTTATTATATTCCACTTGAAACACTTAAGAAAATAGAAAAAGATTTCAATAAATAGAATAATATTTAAGCCTGTATGTATCGGGTTTTATGATTGTATTACAATTATGTGATATATTGTAAAATGTGATATGGGCAGGCTTTTTATGTTATAGGAAAATCTAATTAAATTAATTCCCTATTACAATAAAAAGAGCTTTAGACAGGTTCGTACTGCGGTGGAAATACAGACACCTATAATAAAAAATACTTATGTAAAAATACTTTTATAAAATTACTTTATGAAAGTGTTGGCAAATTACTTGTAATGATGTAAACTTAGATTAACTTAAGAAATATTATGTATGATTATGGAGGTAATGTTTATGTGGTTAGCTGATTTGGGCAATGGAAATTATAGGAATCCAATACTTTATGCAGATTATTCTGACCCTGATGCAATAAGAGTGGGGGAAGATTATTTTATGGTGTCATCAAGCTTTTCTAATTCGCCGGCACTTCCAATATTACATTCAAAAGATTTAGTCAACTGGAAGGTTGTTAATTATTGCTTGAAACACATCCCAGAATTCAGATATAACAATCCTCTGCACGGATGTGGTGTATGGGCACCATCTATAAGATACCACGAGGGTACATATTATGTATGTTTTCCAATGCCAGATGAGGGAATATATATGACAACAACCAAAGATCCGTTTGGTGAATGGAGCGAGCCTGTTAATATAAGACCAGGTGCAGGCTGGATTGACCCTTGTCCATTCTGGGATGATGACGGTAATGCTTATCTTGTGGCAGGTGTTGCAAAGAGCAGAATTGGATATAAGAGTGTTCTTCATATAGTAAGAATGAGACCAGACGGTATGGGGATATTTGGAGATGAAGTAAAGATATTTGATGGTAATGAGAATGATCAGATAACAATAGAAGGACCTAAAATGTATAAACATAACGGATATTATTATATATTTGCACCAGCAGGCGGTGTTAAGACCGGCTGGCAGACAATACTCCGTTCCAAAAATCCATTTGGACCATATGAATATAAGGTTGTATTAAGACAGGGTGACTCTCCAGTCAACGGACCTCATCAGGGTGCGTGGGTAGATACAATTACTGGTGAGGACTGGTTCTTACATTTTCAAGATGTGTATGCCGCAGGCAGAATAACACATTTACAGCCAATGCATTGGGAAAATGACTGGCCAATAATTGGTGTTAATAAAGAGGGCAATGATTACGGTGAACCAGTTATGCAATATGTAAAGCCCAATATTGGAAAGACAGCAGAGGAGTTTAAGGACACAGATAAATATCCAGTATGTGAGCCAGACACAACAGATGAATTTGATACCGACAAGATGATGTTACAGTGGCAGTGGAATTCTAATTATGATGACAGCTGGTATGTGACTAAGACAGATGCCTATGGAAAGAAAACACCAGACGGCTCATATATAAGACTTAATGCACTTGCATCAACACCTCTTAGACCAGTGAGCGATTACAGAAATCTTCTCTTACAGAAATGGCCTGCACCTGAATTTGAGTGTGTTACTAAAATGTGCGTGAATGGTCTTGAAAATGGAGACTATGCCGGAATTGTGTCATTAGGCGTGGAATATGGAGCAGTTGGAATTGTCAAGAATTTCGGGGAATATGCAATAAGGACAGTCAGAGGCACCCAGAGCTTTGATTGTGAGGCGGCATATTCTAAGGAAGATTTTAAGGACTATCCTATAGCTAAGGATACATTTGCTGATAAGGAAAAGACTGTATATTTAAGGTATACAGTTAAGAGAACAGGAACTAAGGATACCAAGGAAATGGCACTGGCTGTTAAAAATGTTCCTGTAGAAGAGGTGACTTTGGAGATAAGCTTTGATGGAAAGGCTTATGAGAAGCAGGTGAGCTTTACAGCAAAGGCAGGACGCTGGGTTGGCGTTAAGAATGGAATGTTTGTTAATCATAATAATGAGATTAAGAATGAGAATCAGGGGGATGGATTTGTGACGGTTGATTATATCAGATATAGATGTATAGACAACGGGCAATTGGATTAAATTAACATAAGCAACAAATATATGCTTTCGCTGAGTGTCGCTATCAGCGGTACTAAAGTGCTAAAGTACATCACTTAAGTGCCGGCGGTTCTCCAACTTACAGGGACACATTGGGAGGATTGTTATGGAGTGTGTATTTTAGTAGTTGGAGATGTTTAATTAAATAGTTATGAAGAGTGTGTATTTTGCTGTAGTGGCGGAGTACACACTTTTTTGTGGGAAGGTTTGGAAGCTGACATTAGAATATTTATGAGAATTTTGCTTGCATTGGAGAGCAGGGTGGTATATAGTATCTTAAATGATAAATTTTATGAGATTTGAGTATAAATATTGCGATTTAAGGAAGTACTATGATGGTTAATTTAATAAGAAAGCAGTCGCCTGCAAGAATAATAGCGTTTGGGTTTATATTTGTGATTATAGCAGGGTCAGTGCTTTTGTCTTTGCCGTTTAGTGTTAGGGATGGTGTTGATTTAAAATACACGGATGCTTTGTATACATCAACGAGTGCAGTATGTGTAACGGGGCTTGTGGTGGTTGACTCATATGACACATTTACACCTGTGGGGCAATTTATACTAGGGGCACTTATTCAGATAGGTGGTCTTGGTGTGACAACTATGGGTGCCGGAATAATACTTGTTATGGGTAAAAAGGTAGATATAAAAGGACGTACTCTTTTAAAGGAAGCACTGAATATGGATACGGCAAAGGGGCTTGTAAGGCTTATACATAAGATATTTATTGTTACGCTTATATTTGAGGGGGCTGGTGCAATAGCAGGTTTTCTGGTGTTTATAAGAGATTATCCATTTTTTAGGGCATTGGGAATAAGCGTGTTTCATTCGGTAGCGGCGTTTAATAATTCTGGTTTTGATATTCTTGGAAATAACCAGAACCTTATTAATTACAGTGGTAATATAGCACTTAATATTATAACCTGTACGCTTGTATTTTTTGGAGGTATTGGCTTTTTTGTAATATGTGAATTGTGGGAAAAGAGATTTAAGTGGAAGAAATTCTCAATGCACACAAGGATTGTAATATCAGTGAGTATTGTGCTTATTATCGCTGGTGCTCTGCTTCTTAAGATTACAGAAAATATCTCGTGGATGGGAGCATTCTTTATGAGTGTATCAGCCAGAACGGCTGGATTTGCAACATATTCACTTGGGACATTTTCAAAATCGGGACTACTTGTGATTATAATACTTATGATTATAGGAGCTTCGCCGGGTTCTACAGGAGGTGGAATAAAGACAAGCACATTTTTTATCAAAGCATATAGCTTATTTTTAAGTAACTACCTATCTATTCTTTTTGAGACCCGGATCTCGGTTCCTCTGATACCTGGGTCTCGATACCGTGCAGATGGGGGTCGGAATCCTGCTGGAATAAGGGTTTTCACGAGAAAACTTGCTTGCTTTTTGTTAAATTTGTCCGTTACTTTTGAAAGAAACAAAGGTAACGGACAAATCGCGGTAGCTGCCTTCCTATGAGTGCTATTGGTTCAACATTTGATATAACTTATCCAGCTTCGGAGCCATGATGATTTCGGTACGGCGGTTTTTAGCACGGCCGTCGGCTGTCTCATTGTCGGCAACAGGCATGAATTCGCCGCGGCCGCAAGGTTGTATCTGCAAAGGTTTGACACCGTAGTCCTTTGTCAGGATGCGGACGACCGAAGTGGCGCGGATGACACTGAGATCCCAGTTGTCTTTAAACTGGGCGGTGTTGATCGGCTTGCTATCGGTGTGCCCTTCGATATAAACGTCGATGTCGGATTGTTTGTTAAGGACTTCGGCGAGTTTGGCCAAAGCCTCCTTGCCACGCTTGTCGACACGGGCGCTTCCCGATTCGAAAAGAAGTTTGTCTGACATGGCAACGTAGACTTTTCCGTCTTTTTCGCGGACGGTCAGTTCGTCGCTACTGAAACCCAGGAGGGCATCCTTTACACTGTTGAGCAAGTTCTGTACCCGTTCAGTCTGTGCATTGATCATATCCTGTAGTTCGTTGATCGTCCGTTCGCGTTCATCCAGTTCGTTCATCTTCTGGCTCAGGAGTGAATTCAATTTTTCCTGCTCCGTCATGTTGGTGTTGAGCATGCTTTGATAGTTGCGGATGTTCTTGCCCATGCGGGTGGTATCCCGTTCAAGTGAAGCAAGACGTGAAGTGAGGCCGTCGTTGTTGTCACGGCAGTTTACAAGCTGATTCTGCAGGTCGTCTCCCCGGGCAATGGCTTCCAGGCGTCCGTTCTCGGCTAGCAGATACTTTTTTTTCGTTACACAAGAAGTGCAGACAAGCAGTACGGAGACTGCAACTAATAGAACTTTTTTCATTTTGTAGACAATTTTAGCGAATGTAATATTTATTACACATAACTAGTACTGGGTTTAGAATATTTGCAAATAATTAAACTATAATTAAGGTAGTATGAAAGTAGGGGAAATAATGGACACCTCTGAATAATATGCTATATTTGCTTCCTCATAGCAGAATAAGAAGATGGGAAAAGTATTGATTATCGATGATGAGAAGCAAATTTTAAGCCTCCTGTCCCGTATTATCGGGCTGGAAGGTTATGAAGTGTTCCAAGCAGCCAACTGCAAAGTGGGTATCAAGCAGCTCGAACAGAATGATCCCGAAGTGGTGCTCTGTGATGTTTGCCTGCCGGACGGGAGCGGTGTGGAGCTTGTTTCTGAACTGAAACGCTTGCGTCCCCTTTCGGAAGTGATCTTGCTTACGGCCCACGGTAATATCCCCGACGGAGTACAAGCTATCAAGAACGGTGCGTTTGACTATATCACCAAAGGTGACGACAACAATAAAATCCTTCCCTTGATCGCAAAGGCGATGGAAAAGGCTACCGTTGCCTACAGCCAGCAGAAG
>OGRM01001427.1_pt1 | contig 14887 bp, 4 predicted proteins | sample 1553491 | NCBI WGS metagenome assembly OGRM01 (sample SAMEA2580110, study PRJEB22360) | human gut metagenome | biome: human gut; feature: human-associated habitat; material: faeces | place: Denmark | collected 2008/2010
TTTTGCGGACCCGGCCAGCCCATCGCCACCAGCTGCTGGCGGGCGCGCTCATCGCCGAATTCGGCGACCCAACGCTTCAGACCCGGGTACGCTCGCGGATTGGCAACGACATTCGCACCGAATTCCGGATTCTCGTACGCGATTTTCGCCAGGAACACGGGATCGGCGTTCGGATCCTGCACGGCCGCCACCGCGGCATCGAAATCGACCATCATGATCTCCTTGTCTCGTGGTCTGTAACCATCTTATTGAATGACTCGTAACGTTTGCAACGTACCGTCCAGCGCATCGTCGATATCCTCGTCATCGCCGATTTTGCTGACGTTCCAATCCTCGTCGCACGGCATATCGGAACGCATGTCCACCACGATGACGGTGATGTTGTCGCGGCCGCCGGCGTTCAGCGCGGCATGTACCAGCATGTCCGCGGCCATCTGCGGGTCGGCGTACGCCGCCGCGATCTCGGCAAGCTGCTCACGGCCGATCTGCGCATGCAGCCCATCGGAACAGATGATGAACCGTCCGTCCGCACGCGCGGCGTACCAGTCAGGCTGGATGCCGGCAGGCGCGCCGACACATTGCGTGATGATGTTGCGCGGAATGCAACGGCTCGCCTCATCGGGCAGCATCTGCCCCGAATCGATGGCGTTCTGCCGTTCCGAATGGTCGCGGGTGATGCACGTCAGCGAATCCGCCAGCCACGCGCCATTGCCGTCGGCGCGCATATGGTACGTGCGGGAATCGCCCACATTGACGATGTAACACCGTTCGTCGGAACATATCGCGTCATCGCCGACACGCGTCGGCAGCAGCACGCCGCTGATGGTAGTGCCCGCAACGCCGCCGAGCTGCTCACCCAGACGGAGCACCTCCTGCTGGGCAAGGATCAGCGTTTCGTCAATCGCGTCAAGATCGCGCGTCGGCAGTTCGGCCAAACGCGCGAACCGTTCCGCAACATCGGAACTGGCCTGCTTGCCGCCCTTGCCGCCACCCATGCCGTCGCACACCACATACACGCCGTTGCCTGCGCAGGCGCTGTCCTGGTTGTCTTTCCTACGCAAGCCGATATTGCTGTTCAGACCGACCTCAATATGTTTGACGTTCATGAGTCCCGCCCTTTCACACCGATTTTCCGCAAGCGGATTTTCCGGAAGTGGAACACGTCCGCAAGCGATAGTTTCGCCCGCCATCTGCGGAACGTCGGCAGCGAGCCGAGCATGAACTTTCGTTCTTCGGCGATGTCATGCCAGTAGCGTTCCGCATGCTCCTGCGTGACATCGCCTCCGGAGAAGGCCGCGTAATCAGCCTCCCTGCCCAGCTCGAGCAGTGTATTGGCATCGAAGCCCATCTGTTCGGCGATGGCCTGCGCCTGCTCGTTTCTGGTGCCTTGGACGTCAAGGCCGCTTTGCCGGGCAAGCGCCGCGACCGCCTGCCATCCGGCAGCGACGCGTTGCGATGCGCTGCCATGCCTGCGCGCCCGAGCCAGGGCGATCGCCTTGATGGCGAGCAGCAGGCCGCAGACGATGAGCACCGTCCACAGAGGGCTGCCGTAGATGGCGACTTTTCTGACGATTCTGCCGAAACGCTGCCAGAACAGGCTCGTCGGCGTCTCGTCGGCCATGCTGCCGCCAAGCGACGTTTTGCCCTTGGCTTGGTTGTCGTCACGCAGCGGATCGGTAAGCGGCACCGGAGGCTGACGCACCAAGGTCTGCGGATTGGGCGGAGTGAGATTCTGGTTCTCGTCGGGAACCTTCGTTTCCTTCGGTGTCGGGTAGAACGCCACCCATCCGTAACCGTCCAGCTTGATCTCCACCCAAGCGGTCACATCGTTGCCGGTGAATTTCGTGGTGGTGGTTTTGCCATGCTTCTCGGTGCGGCTGTCGCTGATCTCGCCCTCGTCGTTCTTCGGCAGGAAGCCCAGCGCCACGCGGCTCGGCAAGCCGAGACTGCGGGCCATAAGCGCCATCGCGGAAGCGTATTGCTCGCTGTCTCCGACCATCGCACTGCCGGCGAGCAGCTGGTCGATACGATAGTTGCCGTGACCGGCTCTGGACGGGTAATCGCCATTCAAACCATGGGAGAACCAGCCGGATTCCCTGAGCTTGTCGGCAAGAGCCTGCGCGGCCTCGCCGCCCTTGGACTGGCCGCCCGCAATCGCGGTGGCCAGCTTATCCACGCAATCGGGCACATCTTCCGCCTTGGGCTGGCTGATGGAGGAAGCATTCGCCTTGGCGATCTCCTTATCCGTCGGCGTCCGTGGAATGACGCCGGTTTCCGTATAGGACAATCCCGGAGAGGTGCGCGAAGGGTAGATCGCCGACATGGTGTCGGTGTTGTAGTAGAACGAATCGGCGTCCGACGATGTGGCGAACTTCACGCTGGAAGCCGCGCCGGCCATCGGCAGCCAATAGTCGCTCAAACCGTCATCGACCGTGAATTTCGCGGTGAACCGCTTGCCGGCGGCGTTGTTTGCGATGGAATCGCCCACACGATGGTAGTTGGAGGAATCCGAAGCCATGGTGGAATCGGACAGGTTCCACACATTGCCGTCGAAACGGTCCATAACCGCCAAACGCACCGTGGAACCGGCCGGCAGATCGTCGACGGTCAGCAGCACATCGTCCTTATGGTTCTTGATATACGAACGCATGCCGCTCAACGGGCTGGTGTAATCGTACGGGCTCAGCGGCGGATCATAATGGTCGCGCAGAATGGTGCGGTTTTGCCCGACCACCAAGCATCCGCCGATCGCCACAGCCGAAGCCAGCAGCACGATGACTACGGAACTGAGCCAACGGCCCAATTCCAACAGTTTCCAACGCGCGCTGACCCAAACCACCAGCACGACCGCCATAATCGTGCCGATCGCCATACGGTAGAAGCCGCTCGACGTGCCAAGCAGCGCGCAGATCGCGAGATTCGCCACGACGGGAACGACCGCGACCATCGTAAGCCGGCCATCCTCCGCAACCGCGAAGATACCGGCCAGCAGCGCGGCCCACAGGCAGATCGTCCACACGGCGAGCAGCGAGCCGTCGCCGGTGCCGGTCGGCGGGTCGATGGCCAGCAGGTATTTGAACGAGCCGAGCATCCGCATCCACCCTTGCGTCAACGTGCGCAGTGTGGGAATGACATGGGCGATGGTGGTGCCATTCAGGAAGATGACCGGGCCGACCACCAGCTGCGCACACGTCATGAACAGCATCTGCCACCACAGGCGCAACGCGGGAACGAGACCGGCAAGCGCCACGAGCGAGCCGATGATGGTGGCGGGGATTGCGGCGCTCGTCCAAGACAGGGCGGAGCCGTATACGTCGATGAGGTTGCTGGCTGCGGCGATGGTCAGCAGGGCGGCGACCGTGAGGCTTGCGTATTGCGCGGCGTGTGGCTGGTTGGTGTTGGGCATGGCTGGGGACTTGCCGCTGCGGGACATCCAGATGACGGAGTGGGTGGAGTCCGCCCATGAGCCGGTGCCTGTGCCGGTCGCCATGCCAGTGTTGGTGTTGGCGGAGTTGGTGCCTGTGCCGGTGAGGTTGCCGGTGAAATTGCCGGTGTTGGTGAATGTGGTGCTCATGCCAGCACCCCCATGATCATGGGGAGGTCGTTGAGGTCTCCCACGGTTGCCAAGGTGAAGTCGGAGTAGCGTTTGATGGCGCGCGGTTGGCCGGTTGCGGCTTGAAGCACCACGCAGGTTGCGGAGCGGGGGAGTGCGAGGACCATGTGTTTGATGTCGTCGATGGTTTTGAGCCTGCCGACGGTGAAGAAGTAGAAGGATGCGTCGGGGGCATGTTCGAGAGTGGTTTGCGCGAGGTTGGGATTGTCGTCGATGTCAGGGTCGATGCCGCTGCAGCCATCGAGAAATTCCGTGGCGTTGCGCGGAATGGCGTGCGTGGAACCGGCATGCGCGGTGACTGGCCGGTTCTGCTGCAGGCATTGCACGCCGATGGAGGCGTGGACGGATACGGCCAGTTCGAATTCCTGGGAATCGATGTAATCATCCGGGTTCACGCTGATGGTCAGAGCGGTGTCGGTACGGCGGGTGGCTTCGTATTGGCGGATCATAAGCGATCCGGTTTTCGCGGAGCTGAGCCAATGCACGTTGCGCACGTCATCGCCGGGCTCGTATTCGCGCAGGCCGTAGAAGTCGAGGTCGTCGTCGACGATTTCGCCGCTTGGCTGACCTTCCAAATCGCGTGGAATGCCGGCGTTCAGGGTGCTGAGCAGCACGGTCTGCGGATGAATGAACACGTTGATCTGGTCCACGAGTTTCTTTTCGTGGCGGATCAGACCGAACGGGTCGCCTTTGCGGATGGATAGCGGGCCGATGGGCAGCACCGCACGGCTGACGGCGGTGAATTCCACGGTCGTCTGGCGTGACTGGCCTGCGGCGAGCATGGGAATGGCGAACCGTTCGTGGTTGTCTCCGATGGGCAGGTCGCCGCGCGCCGACGTGGTGGGGGTGCGGCCCGGATTGTCCACGCAGACGTCGACTTTCACCGTGTCTGACACCGTGACGCGTCTGCTGGACACGTCGATGGTGGCTTGGAACGAGGTGTTGCCAAGGGAAAGCATGACCGCCGCGGCCAGCATGACCGCGAACACCACCGCCATGGCCAGCAGCTCATGCCATCCCAGCAGGACGAACGCCACCAGCGAGGCGACGGCGAGCGCCGTCACCGCCCAGCCAAGCGGCGACACGTATGAGGTGGACAGTCGCTTGATGCGATGTTTGAGGCGGCGTAGGGATCGTTGGATGGTCCGTCTGCGCTGCACTGTGTGCGAATGCCGCATTCCTTGACCTTTCGGATTGTGTGGTGCGTATGCCGGGGTGGATTGTGTTTCAGGCGTTGGCGCCCAGGGTTGGGGCCGGCACGTCTTCGAGGATCTGGCCGATCATCTGTTCGGGGGTGTTTCCGGCGAAGGTGGCTTCGGCGGTGAGGGTGATGCGGTGCGCGAGCACGGGTACGGCGAGGTTTTTGACGTCGTCGGGCACTACGTAGCCGCGGTTGTCGGAGGCGGCCCATACGCGCGCGCAGCGGGTCAAGGCGAGCGCGCCTCGCATGGAGGAGCCGACTTGGATGCGTTCGTTGTGGCGGGTGGCTTCCACCAGTCGCACGATGTATTCGAGGATCGCGTCGTCGAGATGCACGGTTTCGCTGATGTTGCGCATGCGCAGCACGTCTTCGCCGGTGAGCACCGGATGCACGGTGGCGGCGCGGTCGGTGACGTTGACCTGTTTCAGGATGTTGACGCTCACGTCGTGGCTTGGATAGCCGATGGTGGTTTTGATGAGGAAACGGTCCATCTGCGCTTCCGGCAGCTTGTAGGTGCCGAGCTGTTCGATCGGGTTCTGGGTGGCGATGACCATGAACGGCTGCGGCACCGGGTGGGTGACGCCGTCGACGGTGACCTTCTGCTCTTCCATGACTTCGAGCAGTGCGGACTGTGTTTTCGGTGAGGCGCGGTTGATTTCGTCGGCGAGCACGATGGACGCGAAGATCGGGCCTTCGCGGTATTCGAATTCGCCGCGCTTCTGGTCGTAGTAGGTGACGCCGACCACGTCGGACGGCAGCAGGTCCGGGGTGAACTGGATACGTTTGAACGACATGTCGATGGAGTTGGCAAGGCCTCGCGCCAGCTGGGTTTTGCCGGTGCCCGGGTTGTCTTCGAGCAGGATGTGCCCGCCGACCACCATGGCTGTGGCGCATTGGCGGATGGGTGCTTCCTTGCCGACCACGACCTGGGAGACGTTGTCTACGAGCTTGGCGAACTTCTCATGGAATTCGGTGATGTCTTTGCTGGGTGCGGTCATCATGGACGTGTCGACGACCGGCTGGGATTGTTTGACGGGCTGTACAGGCTGGCTGGGCTGGACGGGTTGGGTTGGCTGGACGGGCTGCTGCGCGGGCATTGCGACTGCCGGATTGGCGGCCGGTTGGCGAAGGTTCTGCGGCATCGGCTGACGGAACCGCGGCTGGTTCGGCGTTGCCGGGGCGGACTGTTGCGGCAACGCCGGTTGGGCGGTGCCGTGCGCGCTCAGCAGCGTGCCCTCCGGATCCTCATCGGCTTGCGGCTGCTCCGGCAGATTCGGCGTGTGGAACGCCGGCTGCTGCTGGCCGGGTTGGCTGGGAACGCTTGGATTATGGCCGATGGAACCCAGCTGGGTGGCGTCATCGAAATCGTTGCTCATGGGTTGCTCCTTGCTTGTTGTGTTGCTCGTGTGGATGGTTCGTTGTGTTTGCGATTGCTGTGATCGTCCGTTTCACCATCTGGCGTAGTAGGCCAGGCCGCGGATCCAAGGCTTGGATGCGCCGTCGACGGTGGACAGGGCGACGGAGGATGCCACAGGCCGGTCATTCCGCGTGGCCGCTTCGCCTTCCGTGGACGCGTCAGAATCCGATGGCTCCGACGGTTTTGATGGTTCTGAAGGTTCCGACGGTTCGGGTTTCGGCGTGGGAGCCTTGTACCTGTCATGGTCCAGCAGTGTGCCGCCATTGTCCTCGTTGTTGAGCGCGGTGTCGGTGCCCACCACCTTCGCCTTCCACGCGTAATCGACTCCGGTCGGCAGCACATCCTTGACGTTCAGTTTGTCGGAGCCCAATACCCAGGCGACGTCATAGGATTTGCCGTCCGCGGTGAAGGTGATCACGGTTTTGCCGGGCTGGCCGTACATGTTCACCGATCCGCCGCTGACCTTGATGATGTTCGGATCATTGGCGTCCCACGTCAGCATCGGCGCCTTGACGGCGGCCTTCACCTTGCGGACGTATGCCGGATCGGCCCTGCCGGACTTGGAGGTGCTTGCCGCGCCATTGAAATGCTGCGTGACGGAACCCGAGGAACAGGACTGCCATTCCTTGAGCGGGAAATCGTGCGATCGTTCGGAAGCGCCGGCATGGTAGGAGCCGAGTCCGTCCGCGCTCACCGTGAACCCGTCGGCGTGGCCGTTCTCCTTCCAACTGACTACGCACACGTCGTCATGCCCCTTGACGCTGACCGATTCGGGCGCCTTCACCGCGTATTTCGGTGTGAAACGTACGGTCGAATCGTCACTGGTCGTTTTCTCCTTGCCGACCACCGCCGCCTTGATGGTGTATTCCCTGGTGTTGAGATCATGGTCCGGAATCTTGAAATCGTAGGATCCGGAACATCCGTCGATGCTTGCGCTGACATCTCCGGAAATCTCGACGGCCTTGCATCCCGCGTTGCGGGTGTTGCCCACGGATTCGACGGTGACGGTTCCCGTGGTGTCGTCGTTCGTCACGGAGATCTTCGGCGCATCGGGCTTGCCCCACGGCTTGACAGCGTCGGACGCCTTGGACGGTTGGCTCCAATTCACCTTGTTGTGGGCGCGTACCGTAGCCGTGTACGAGTCGCCGTCGGAAATCGCGTTGTTATCGAAAACAAAATCGATTCCGGTGGAATTTGTCGTCTGCTTGGACGGCGCGTTCCTGCCGGACAAAGTCACCTCGTAATTGTCCACCGACGAGAAATTGCCGTCCGGAGCCTTCCACGTGACGCTCACCGTGTTGCCCTTCACACTGGCCGTCACATCCGTCGGCGCATCAGGCAGCTTGTCCGGCGTGCCCTCGACGGCGTTGGAATCCTTGGACCAGCCGACCTCGTTCCTGGCCTGCACCTTGAACGAGTAGGTCTTGCCGTTCTTCAACCCGTCGATGAGACAGGAGGTTTTCTGCCCGCACGAGCGCTCGCCGGACGCGTCTCCGCCCCACATCACCTTGTATTCGGTGATCGGGCTGCCGTTGGCCGAACCGGCCGTCCAGCTCAGATTCACGGCGCCATCCTGCGGGTCGCCGGACACCGCGGAAAGCAGCGGCGCATCAGGCTTGTCCATCACCGAAACGCTGATGGTGCCGGTCACCTCACGTTCCTTTGTTTTGGTGGCGTCGCGCACGGTGACGACCACCTTGTTGGTGTTCGCGCCGATGTCGGAAGCCGCCCTGATGGACACCACGCCGTTGGACGGGCAATCCACCGTCAGCTTCGACGCGCCATCGGACGTGCATCCGGTCACCGTCAGCGGAGTGTCGGGGAACGGATTGTACGCGTCGGACAGCAGATTCACCTGCTCGCTGGAACCGGCCTTGATTTTCACGGTCTTCTCGGTGACACGGGCGAGCGGCCTGTTGGACGCGGTGACGCGCACGGTCATACCGGCGCTCACCGTACCTTTCGCATATTTGATCGAGACGGGCACGCTCACTGTGGTGTCCGGCGTGGCCGTCTTGTCCGCGGACACGGTCAACGTGCCGGAGGGAGACACTCTGGCATCCACACTGCCGGAATTCACGCCGCCGGAATACGAGTACTGCTTCTCATCCTCGTACAGGCCCGACGCCGAATGGGTCAGCGCCGTCAGATCGATGGTAGTGGCCTTCTCGCCGGCCACCACATCGACAGTGGAGGATGAGAACGTCGGCGGCGGAACCTCACGTCCGATCACCGTGATCGGAAGCGTGAGCACCGCCGAATTGACGATCTTCACCTTGTCGTTCTTGTCTCGCTTGCCGTCCACCGCGGTGAAGGTGATGGACGCGGGACCCGCGTAATCCTTCGGCGCGGTGAACCTCAACGTCTGGTCGTTGACGTACAGGTCGCCGTCCGCGGCCTTCGTGGCGCTCACCGAATCGGCGCCGTCCACATACGCGGTCTTGCCCGCGCCCACACGCACGTAGTCGGCGATGTTGATGGTGATGGTCTCACGCGCATTGACCTTCAACGCCGGCGCCTTCGGACGCAGAACCGGCGGAAACACGCCATATGCGGGCACTTGGATGAACGCGGTGGACGTGATGCCGTACGTCGTGTTCGTGACGGTGTACGGCACCGCGCGCGCCTCGTCGGTCAGATCAACGGTGATGATGGTGGAATCCTTGCCGCCCTTGACATGCGCATGGTCGGTCGCGGAAGGATCCACGCCCACCTGAAGCTCGTCGGCGGTGCCGGACGGATTGGCAATCCACTGCGAAACGTCCACGTCCACGGATTTCTTGTCGATCGTGGCGGCGGCCGGAACACGGTAATCGTACGCGGTCGGCGGGTCGATGGCGGCGTTCTCGTCGACATTCACCGTCAACGTCGCCGAATCGGACAGGCCGGCCTTGTCCTTGACGGTGTAGACCACGTAATACGTGCCCGCCTGCTTCGGCGTGGTGAACGACAGCATGTTGTCAACGACCTGAATGCCGCCGATGCCTTGCGATTCCACGTCCTTGGCCACGGTCAGATCAGTATTGTCCCCGGAAATGTCGTTCTGCGCCACCGGCACGGTGGCCGCGGTGTTCGGACGCAGCGTGATCTCGTCGTCGCGCGCGTACACACCCGAATCGGCTCCGGATTTGAACACGCCCACACGCACCTGCGCGGTGGCCCTCTGACCGGTCCAATCCTCCACGGCGTAGGAGAACGTGTCCGTTCCGGACGAATCGGCATACGCCTCATACACCAGATACGTGGCGCCCACCTCGCTGATACGGCCCAGTTTCGGCGCTTTGTTGCCCAAGCCGAGCAGCTGCACGTCATCGCCGTCAGCGTCGATGCCGGTGAGCGTGATCGGAATCTGCACCTTCTGACCGGCCGCCACCTGCGCCTCGACGTCGGACGGTGTCGGAGCCGCCTTGTTGGACGCGTCCTTCTGATGCACGTTGATGGTGATGGTGGCCGAGGCCGCGTTGCCGAGATTGTCCTTCACCGTGTAGGTGACGGGGAAGGAGCCGGTTTGTCTGGTGGCCTGATAGCGCACGGTGTCGCCGGACACGAACACCAGACCCTTGAACGTGTTCTTGTCATACTGCAAATCGTTCTGCAGGCTCACCGTGGTGCCGTCGGAATACGTGACATGGTCGAGCACGTCCACGGACACGATGCCTTCGGTGCGCACCTGTGTGGTGATGTTCTCGGCCTTCGGCACGGAATTCGACGTGGTCAGCGCCGGCGGCTGCAGGACGATGACGCCGGTCGACGATCCGGCCGCGTTGGCCACGGTGTAGGAGATCCGCACCGGCTCGGTCGGCACCTGACGCGCGGTGATATAGACGCGCTTGTTGCTCACCACACCGGTTTTGATGCCGCTTTGCGCGTCCGCGGTGACGCTGGTCACCGACAGCACGCCGCCCATCGGGTCGACGTCGTTGGCAAGCGGCTCCACGATCGCGGTATTGTCCGCACCTAGCAGCGCCACGTCGTTCGCCGCGATTGGCTTGGCGGCGTCTCCGGCCACCGCCTGCACCTCCACACGAGCCAGACCGGTCGACGGAATGGAACCCTGCGTGATGGTGTACGGCACATAGTAGGTGCCGGGATTGGAGGCGGTGAACGTGATCGACATGTCGGTGGCGTTCATGGTGGTGGCCGCGCCGGACGGCGTCTCCACCGCGGTCAATTCGGCCGGTTCGACGGACGTGCCGTGCACGTACGGTTTGAGCGCGATGGTGGTGCGGGTGTCGGGCGTGGTCTGTTTGACCACGGGGTCGATGACCGCGCCCAGCGTGTTCGCCGGCTTCACGGAGAAGTAGATCATGCCGATGCCGGTCTGCTGGCCGTCGGACACCGTGACCTCGATGCCCGCCCTGCCGGACGACATCGAACCGGCGTTGAAGACCAATTGTCCGTCGGCTCGCGTGGACACCGTCACCTGATCGGTGTTCTGCGGCGATGCCGACACCAAGGTCAGCGGATCGCCGTCGGGGTCGGAGAAGCTGCCCAACGCGTTCGCGGTGTACGAAGCACCCTGCTCCACGTCGATTTCCGGCGGAGTGTCGCTCTGCAGCGGCGCATGGTCGTCGCCGCCGGCCAGCGTGAGCGACACGGTGGCGCTGGACGTCTGCCCGCGCCCGTCGGAAATCTCATAGCTGAAGGACACGTTGCCCGCGGCGGCACCGGAGGCGTCGAGCTGCAGATACCGGCCGTCATAGACGGGGGAGACGGTGATGTTCGCGCCATCCGGAGCGCTCACCGACGTGATGCGCAGCACGGAACAGTCGGTCTGCTCGTCGTTGCGCAACACGTCGAGAATCTGCTGCGATCCCACGCGCGCGCCGAACGAATCGTCCACGGCCTTGATCTGCCCCGACTGCGCCGAACAGTTCTTGCTGAAATTGTGCTGGTTGTTGGCGCTGTCGTTGTTCTGCTGCTGTTGCTTCGACTGCTTGGTCTCCACCTTGTTCCACTGGATTTTGATGACCTTGGTGGACTCCTGCGGATTCCACACATTGCCGTTGACCACGTCGTTGAGCACCACCAGACGATGGTTGGTGCGGAACACGAGCTGCGAGGTGGGATTGACATCTTCCAACGAGGAAAACTGTGCGTCCTTGTCGTTCGCCGCGCACACCCTGATGTAATTGTTGGCCTTCTGCGCCCACGCGGCGAACACGCAGCCATTGGTGGACACCGGCTGCGCGGCATCGCCCTTGCCGGCATTCGGCAGCTGCGTGACCTTTTTGCTGCCCAAATCGACCATGGCGATGCCCCGCGGCGTGGAAACCGCCACCCAGCCAGTCTGCCTGCCATCCGTGGACGGCGCCTGCAACGTCGCCTGACCCTGCAGGCCGATATCCGCGCTGCCCTTCGGCCAGAACACCTTGCCGGCACCGGCTACGACCGGCGTCTTGCCGACCACGGTGAACGATTCGACATTCGTGGCGCCCTTGATCGTCGCATCCTTGCCGGGCGTTCCCTGAGGTCCGTCGACACTGAGCACCGCGCCGTCGGACGCGCGATAGCCGTAGACGACACCGTCATGCGTCACCGCGATACGGCCACCCGACCCCAGCTTCATCTTCGGCGAATCGGTGGTCGGATTCATGGATTTCACATCATCTGCTGACCCGACCCACACATTGCCCGTCTTGACGTTGATGAACGCCGCGGTGTTGCCTCCGACGACGGTCCGCATATCCGATTTGATGGTGGTGTTGCCGCTTTCGCTGACGGTGGAGGCCTCGATGTTGCTGGCCTTCGTACCTTCGGAGATCACGGTGGAGCCATCATGCTGGGCCACGTCGAACCGGGCCGCAGTGGAGGCGACGCCCGCATCGGCGTCCCGGTTGCGCACGTTGAAACGGGCGGCCTTGCGGTCTTTGAGCGAAGTGACCCACACGGTGCCATCGTCGAGCTGCACGTGACGTTGCGTCACCGAACTGACGATGACGGCTCCGGCGACGATGCCCAGCAACAGCAGCAGCATGACGATCGGCGTGATCCACCGGCGACTGCCGGAAGGCAGCAGCTTGCGCAGCATCGACCCGAATCGCAACTGCCGTTCGTACGATTGCGCCGACTGGTTCTCGGCGTTCCTATGCTTGCTCATCGACTGGCTCTTCCCTGATTGTGCCCAAACTTTGCTTGACCGCGCATCCAACCGCATGCGCCTACCTGTTTGCCCGCATGCATGCCGGGCTGTATTGGTTCGTATCGGTTCATGTCACCCGCATCCGGCCGCAAACTCACGGCTTGGCCGCGCACGCGATCATGGGATTCTCGGACATCTGCCGGTCCGCGCGAACCAGACTCACCTGCACGCACGTCTGCGCGCCGTCGGCCGGATCGATTTCGATACTCGTCGACTCCGTGGTGGTGCCCTGCGCGTTCGGGTCGGTTCCCGAATCGCCGACCAGCGACCACGCGTACGAATCGCCATCCTTCGGCGAAGGATTGACCCACGTGAACCGCACTTTGCCGTCGGCGGTGTATTCGCCCGTAAGATCCTGCACGCTCGGCACACTGCCCGACGTGATCGCCGAATCGGGATCGTCCTCGGCATGGTTCTGGGCGCCATGGTTCTGCACCTGCACCTTGCTGTTGTCGGAAGCCGCATCCATATTCGGCATGACGACGGTGACGAACGCCAACGCCATCACGACCACGGCGGCCACCGCAGCAACCGTGACGGCCAACGGCTTCACCCACCGGGCATGCTGTTTCGCAACCGGGGCGGACTGGTCGAATGCGGAAGTCTGCGCGTACATGTTCTGCGGATAATCCGGCACACCCTCGACGGTGGTCTGCACGGCACGGCCATACAAGGCCTGTTGCACGCGCTGCATGTCGCGCGCGAACTCCAACGCGGAATAGTAACGATCCTCGGGCGTACGGCTCAAGGCCTTACGCAACACCCGTTCCACTTCGACCGGCACGTCGGGACGGTTGAGCTTGGGCAGCGGATTGTTGAGAATGACGGACTTGAGCCGTTCGGCCCGCACCTGCCGTTGGGAATCGCCCAGCACATCGGCGTAGAAATACTCGTACGGCGATTGGCCGATCAGCATGGCGAACAGCGTGGCGCCAAGCGAATAGATATCGGACGATTCATTACCGCCACCGCCTTGGGCAAGCACCTCCGGCGCGGCCCACGCGATGGTGAAGCCGACACCCGGACGCCCATAGACGGTCCCGGCGATGCCGAAATCGGCGAGCATGGGCATATTGTGCGCGTTGATGAGAATATTGCTGGGCTTGATGTCTCGATGGATGATGCCTTTGCGATGCGCGGTGAACAGCGCGCTCGCCAGATCGATGCCGACGGTGAGCATCTGGTCGGCGGTGAGACGGCCATGCTCGAGGAACGTCTTGTAATTGCCGCCCGGAGCGTATTCGAACACGGTGTAGCCGCGCCCGTTGACGGTCACTCCGTTCTCATAGACGGAAAGAATGTAGGGGTGTGTGGAGATCTGCCCCATGAAATTCGCTTCGGAACGGAAGCGGACCGCGGCACGTGGGTCGAGCGTGTTCTTGCTGATTTTGATGGCCACCTGACGGGCCGGGGAAAGCTGCTGGTACAGGTACACGTCGGCTTCGGAACCGGAGCCCAGCCGTTTGATCAGTGTGTAGCCGGGAATCTGAGGGGGAATGCTCCTTGAGGCTTCCATGCTTCCTCTTTCCTGTAGTTCCTGCCCGGTTCCGTGCGTTGCGTCTATGCTTCGACCGTACTCGTCGTCATGGGCAGGCCGTCTGTTCGCTGTTGAACCTTCCCGGGCTGCGCCGCTAGTCAATCTTATTGGTGGCGGTGTCCGAAAAACTTTGTAGAGGGTATCGATGTCCATATATAAAGATGGCGGTGTCCACGATGACGTTTTCAGGACGGCTTCGGACGATGATATGCGATTCGTGGCCGGACCGTTCGGCTAAGCTGGGGAGACATGATGGATGTGGACGATCTCGATGACGTGACATTGGTTGCGGGGGCACCCCGCAGCGGCAAGACCCGGTTCGCGCTGGACATGCTGGTCGCCGCGATGAAGCGGCATGGCGACGCGTACGCCGTGATGACGGTCTCCGGCAGACAGGTGGCCGACCGGCTCGGCGACACCGTGATCCGCGAACTGTCCGCGATCTCGCAGGCACGCCCCGTCACCACCCTGCCAGCCGTCGCGTTCCGCATCATGACCGCCGTGCGATCGCATGCCGGACAACCCCTGCCGAAACTGCTCAACGGGGCCGAACAGGACGTGGTCATCCGCCGTGTGCTCGCCAGGCATGCCGAACATGCCGAGCACGGCGACGAATGCTCCACCTGCGCGCTATTGCGCACCTACTTCGTGGTCGCCGACTGGTCGGGCATGGTGGTGGACGACGCCACCGACGCCTTCGCCAACCAGCTGCGCGACATGCTTGCCCGCATGAACGAGATCGGCGCGAAACCGGAACTCGAAGACGCGCTGATTTCCCGCGCTGCCGACGAGCACGGCGCGCTCGACGAACGACGCGAACGACTGCGCGTGCAATGGCGGCTCGCCTTCGCGCTGCGCGCCGAATACAACCAGGCCATCAACGAGGCATATCCGGACCAATACCGTCTCGACGCCTCGCAGCTCATGATCGACGCCGCGGCCGCCGTGAACGAAGCCGAAACGTCCGACCTGCCGAA
>OGRM01001439.1_pt1 | contig 14746 bp, 11 predicted proteins | sample 1553491 | NCBI WGS metagenome assembly OGRM01 (sample SAMEA2580110, study PRJEB22360) | human gut metagenome | biome: human gut; feature: human-associated habitat; material: faeces | place: Denmark | collected 2008/2010
CGATGTATTTTAAATTATGTCAGACATATTTCGAATTATGTCGGACATATTTTTTACCCCCTCCAAACCCGCATGAAAACTAAGGTTTCGCCGGCGGATAAATACGGACACGCGGACTTGGTGTGCCGGGGTTGCGCGAATCACGGCAACTCATCCTGCCGCGTAATGCCGCCTATATCCGCGCGGCTCGTAAGACCGTGCGCTTTTGTTTGATATTTATGTAAGAATATGAAAGTATTTGAAAAACTTTCATATTCTTGGATTTTTACATTTGCTTTATCCCGGTGAAATTTATACTGCCGTTTATGGCTATATGTGCGGGCGCGTTTCAAGCGAATGCGTGCACGGTGTATTTGGCAAGGAAATATCCTCCCACAACCAACCATACGTACAGCATGCCTGCCAGGAGAAACGGCTTTGCCCCGGCCTGGCGGAACTTGTCGATACTCGTGTCGGTGCCTAATGCCGTCATCGCCATGGTGAGCATGAACGTGTCGATGTATTCTATTGCGCCGTTGAGCGGGATGTCTTTAACCGTTTCCGCGCCGGTAGCGTGTTGCAGCAATGTGTTGAGGCATATCACGCCAATGAAGCCGAACGCGAACCAGGGGATTGTTATCTTGCGTTTGCCGCCTGCGGCCTTGGCTTTGCCCGTGCGGCTGAGGCAAAAGGCCATAACCACAAGCACGGGAGCGAGCATCATTACGCGAATCATCTTCGTTATGGTGGCATTGCCTGCAATGCCGAGCGCGTCGGTGGGATCCATGGCGTTGCCTGCCCCGGCCACGTGTGCCACCTCGTGCAGTGTTGAGCCGGTGTATATGGCCGTGCCCATGTTGCCCAGCGTGTCGAGCATTCCGGCGCGGTACATTATGGGGTAGAGGAACATCGAGATTGTGCCGAAGATTACCACGGTGCTTACCGCTATGGCCGTTTTGTGTCCCTCGCAGCGCACAACAGGTTCGGCGCCAAGTACGGCCGCCGCACCGCAGATGGAACTGCCCACGGATGTCATGAGCGACGTGTCGCGGTCGAGTTTGAGCAGCCTGCCGAACCACAGGCCCAGGAATATCGTGCCGCACACCACTACGGTGTCGGCCACAACGGCGGGCAGGCCAACGGCGGCCACGTCGGTGAGAGTGAGGCGGAAGCCGTAGAGCACAATGCCCGTGCGGAGTATTTGCTTTGTGCAGAACTTAATGCCCGGCACCCATGTTTCGGGCAGCTTGTTGCGCAGGCTGTTGGCATAAAGCATTCCGAGAATTATTCCCACTATTAAGGGCGAGAAGGAAAGACTTTTTACGAATGGTACTTCGGCAAGGTAGAATGCCGCAAACGAAAACAATGCGATGAGCAATATCCCGTGCAGGGTGTTTGCCCTCGTTCCTTTTTCAAACATAGTAATGTGTGTTATTTGTTAATACGGATTGCAAAAGTAGCAATTTGTGCGCAGATAAGTTCCGTCTCTAACGCTGAGTGTGCCCTGAGACTGCGCTTTTTGCCGCCAGTTGTATTGAAGGATTGACAAACAGGGCGGATAAAACAGCATTACATGATTAGTTTGAAACCGGCAAGGTAAAACAGACATGCAGGCATTCGGCGAAAGAAACGTTTTGTATGGCCTCGTCGGGTTGACATCGCAGAGCCGCATTGCTGCCATACGGGTTTTAACTATTGTGAACGGAAATACGGGGGCGCAAAAGGAGAGTTACAGGCGGGGATAGGAGCAAATAAAAATTATGTCGGACATATTTTAAAATTCAAGGCACATATTTCGAAATATGTCGGACCTTTTTTCGGGCAGTCGAAAAGCGCTTGCAGAGAAGCTTTTAGCCACCGCCGTTTCCGCGCACCCGGTTTTAACATTCCGCGCCCCGATGCTTGACGTAATGACAATTATCTGGGCGAGGAGCTCCGCTCAGGCAATTGTGAAAAATAACGGGTCAGAATATAGAGATGTATCGGCAAGTTTAAACAAAAATCGCCACCTGCTTTGCTTGGCAGGTGGCGATTTTAAAATATTACCGGGTTAATCAGGCCGGGTTGCTTTCAACGGCTTCGGTTTCGCGGTTTTTGCGTTCGAAAGCCATTTGCTCGTATTCGTCGCGGTCGGCAACTATTACCTTGCTGAACTCGCGCAGACCGGTGCCGGCGGGGATGAGGTGTCCGCAAATCACGTTTTCCTTCATACCCTCGAGGCGGTCTACCTTGCCGTTTATAGCTGCTTCGTTGAGCACCTTGGTGGTTTCCTGGAACGAAGCGGCCGACATGAAGCTCGATGTCTGCAAAGCGGCGCGTGTGATACCCTGGAGTATCTGGGTTGATGTAGCCGGTACGGCGTCGCGTGTTTCGACAAGCTGCATGTCCTTGCGCTTGAGCTGCGAGTTTTCGTCGCGCAACTTGCGCACGGTGACAATCATACCGGGCTTTAGCGTTTCGCTGTCGCCTGCATTGGTAACGACTTTCTTGCCCCAAATGCGGTCGTTCTCCTCGGCAAACTCGAGTTTGTCGACAATCTGCTGTTCGAGGAAGCGTGTGTCGCCGGGTTCTACAATCTACACCTTGCGCATCATCTGGCGGATGATTACCTCGAAGTGCTTGTCGTTAATCTTAACACCCTGCAAGCGGTAAACGTCCTGTATTTCGTTGACAATGTATTCCTGCACAGCCGTCGAACCTTTGATTGCAAGGATGTCGGCGGGAGTTATGGAGCCGTCGGACAGAGGCGTGCCGGCACGTACATAGTCGTTCTCCTGTACGAGGATTTGTTTTGACAGTGGCACGAGGTATTTCTTCGGGTCGCCGAACTTGGGAGTTACGATTATCTCGCGGTTTCCGCGTTTCACGCCGCCCATTGTGATTTCGCCGTCGATTTCGGAAACGATGGCGGGGTTCGACGGGTTGCGTGCTTCGAACAGCTCGGTAACGCGGGGGAGACCACCGGTGATGTCGCCTGCCTTGCCGGCAACACGAGGAATCTTAATGAGGATATCGCCCGCTTTGAGCTTTTGCCCGTCCTCGATTGCGATGTGTCCTCCGATGGGGAAGTTGTAGGAACGAATGAGTTCTCCGTTCTCGTCGACGATGTGGCAGGTGGGGACGCGCGACTTCTCTTTGGATTCTATGATTATAAGCTCGCGCAGACCTGTTGCTTCGTCGGCTTCCACACGGTAGGTCACACCTTCGATGACATCTTCGAATTTTGCTATACCGGCGCATTCGGTTACGATTACGGCGTTGAAAGGATCCCATTTAGCAATGATTTTGCCTTTCTCCACTATGTCGCCTTCGTTTGCAAAGAGTTCGGCACCGTAGGGTACGTTTTGTGACGACAGTACAATGCCGGTGTTTTCGTCAATAAATTTGACTTCGGCCAGACGTCCTACTACAATCTTTCCGGTAGAACCGTCGTCGCGAACAACATTAACGGTATGTAGTTCGTCGAAACTGATTCGTGATTTGTTCTTTGCCACGATAGTTGCATTGGCAGCTGCGTTGGCAGCAACACCTCCGGCGTGGAATGTACGGAGCGTAAGCTGCGTACCCGGCTCGCCGATTGATTGTGCCGCAATAACACCTACTGCTTCGCCTTTTTGTACCATACGCCCGGTGGCGAGGTTACGGCCGTAGCATTTCATACATACGCCGTGTTTGCTTTCGCATGTGAGCACGGAACGTATCTCGACGCTTTCGATAGGAGATTTTTCGATTTCGTCGGCAATGGCTTCTGTTATTTCTTCTCCGGCTGCAACTATCAGTTTGCCGGTTGTCGGGTGTACAATGTCGTGAACCGATACGCGACCGAGTATTCGGTCGTAGAGGGAAGAAATAACATCTTCGCCGTCTTTCAAGGCAGTACATACCAGGCCTCTCAGTGTGCCGCAGTCTTCTTCTGTAATGATAACATCGTGCGATACATCAACCAGACGGCGGGTAAGGTAACCTGCGTCGGCCGTTTTAAGAGCCGTGTCGGCAAGACCTTTACGGGCACCGTGGGTAGAGATGAAGTATTCAAGCACCGACATGCCTTCTTTGAAGTTCGAAAGAATCGGGTTTTCTATAATTTGTGCACCTTCGGCACCGGCTTTCTGAGGTTTTGCCATAAGTCCGCGCATACCGGCCAGCTGGGCAATCTGGTCGGCCGAACCACGTGCTCCCGAGTCAAGCATCATGAATACGGCGTTGAAGCCTTGGTCGGCTTCGGTCATCTGTTTCATGAGCGTTTTCTTAAGATCGGAGTTAACATGCGTCCATGCGTCGATAACTTGGTTGTAGCGTTCGTTGTCGGTTATGAAACCCATGTTGTAGTTCGCCGTGATTTGCTCCACCTCGTCGTTGCCGCGTTTCACGATTTCTTCTTTCTCCTTGGGAATGATGATGTCGTCGAGGTTGAACGAAAGGCCGCCCACGTAAGCCATGCGGTAGCCGAGGTTCTTGATACCGTCGAGGAACTCACAGGCACGTGCCATGCCGACTGCTTTTATTACTTGCGAAATAATGTCGCGAAGTGATTTCTTAGAGATGATCTTGTTTATGAAACCAACTTCTTCAGGTATTATTTCGTTTACGATAACGCGTCCGACAGAAGTCTCAACAAGGCGTTTTTCAAGGATTCCGTCATCGTTAAGGTCGTTCACAAGCACTTTTACCGGTGCGTGTATGTCGACACGTTTTTCATTGTATGCAATGATGGCTTCCTCCGGACCGTAGAAAGTAAGTCCCTCGCCTTTAGTGCCAGGACGTAGTTTTGTGATGTAATAGAGGCCGAGCACCATGTCCTGCGAAGGAACGGTGATAGGTGCTCCGTTTGCAGGGTTCAAGATGTTGTGGCTTTGTAACATCAGTATCTGCGCTTCGAGTATGGCCTCGTTGCTCAAAGGCAAGTGAACTGCCATCTGGTCGCCGTCGAAGTCGGCATTGAACGCCGTACATGCCAACGGGTGCAGCTGGATAGCTTTTCCTTCTATCATCTTTGGCTGGAAAGCCTGGATACCCAAACGGTGGAGTGTCGGCGCACGGTTTAGCAATACGGGATGGCCTTTCATCACGTATTCGAGGATGTCCCAGATTATCGGGTCCTTGCGATCGACTATTTTCTTCGCGCTTTTTACTGTTTTTACAATGCCGCGTTCTATGAGTTTGCGGATTATAAACGGCTTGTATAATTCGGCTGCCATAAGTTTTGGCAGACCGCACTCGCCCATTTTCAGCTCAGGGCCTACAACGATTACCGAACGTGCAGAGTAGTCTACACGTTTACCGAGGAGGTTCTGGCGGAAACGTCCTTGTTTTCCTTTGAGGGAGTCGGACAAGGATTTTAACGGACGGCTTGACTCGCTTTTTACGGCACTGCTTTTGCGTGAGTTGTCGAAAAGGCTGTCTACGGCTTCCTGAAGCATACGTTTCTCGTTACGCAGGATGACTTCGGGAGCTTTTATTTCCAGAAGTCTCTTCAAACGGTTATTGCGTATGAGTACGCGGCGATACAGGTCGTTAAGGTCGGATGTTGCAAAACGTCCGCCGTCGAGTGGTACAAGAGGACGCAACTCAGGGGGAATGACAGGTATTATTTTCATTATCATCCACTCCGGCTTGTTGCGGTCGCGACTTGCACGGAAGGATTCTACAACCTGGAGGCGTTTTAGAGCCTCGTTTTTGCGCTGCTGCGACGAATCGGTATTTGCACGGTCGCGAAGTTCGTAGGATAATGCGTCAAGGTCTATTTGTGTGAGCAAATCGTAAACTGCCTCGCCGCCCATTTTGGCTATGAACTTGTTGGGATCGGTGTCTTCGAGATATTGGTTGTCTTTGGGCAATTTATCCAACCATTCCAAGTATTCGTCTTCTGTAAGGAGATCATATTTTGCGACTCCTTCTTCGGCCAATACACCGGGCTGGATAACGACATAACGTTCATAATAGATTATCATGTCAAGCTTCTTTGTAGGAAGCCCTAATAGATAACCCATTTTGTTAGGCAGTGAACGGAAGTACCAAATGTGTGCAACAGGCACAACAAGCTGAATGTGTCCCGAGCGTTCACGACGTACTTTTTTCTCAGTGACTTCTACACCGCAACGGTCGCAGACAATGCCTTTATAGCGTATGCCTTTGTATTTACCGCAGTGGCATTCGTAGTCTTTGGTAGGACCGAATATGCGTTCGCAGAACAATCCGTCGCGTTCGGGTTTGTATGTACGGTAGTTTATGGTTTCCGGTTTTAGTACTTCGCCATACGAATTTTCCAGTATTTCCTCAGGAGAGGCAAGTCCTATGGTAATTTTCGTAAATTGACTCTTTATCTTTGATTCTTTTTTGAAAGCCATTTTATGTATATTTATGTTGTGTAAAGAGTTCCGTTTATTAATCGAGCGTTACACTGAGTCCCAAACCTTGCAGCTCGTGTAATAGCACATTGAGAGATTCAGGTATGTTGGGCGTAGGTATCGGTTCGCCTTTTACGATGGCTTCATAAGCTTTCGAACGTCCTACCACGTCATCAGACTTGATAGTCAGGATTTCCTGCAGGATATGAGCAGCACCAAAACCTTCGAGTGCCCAAACCTCCATTTCTCCGAAACGCTGACCACCGAACTGTGCTTTACCACCAAGAGGTTGCTGAGTAATCAATGAGTACGGGCCGATAGAGCGTGCGTGCATCTTGTCTTCAACCATGTGCCCCAGTTTGAGCATGTATGTGACTCCTACTGTAGCTTTTTGGTCGAAAGGTTCTCCGGTTTCGCCGTCGTACAACTGTGTTGAACAGAAGCGGGGCAGCCCGGCCTTGTCGGTCCATTCGCACAAGTCGTCTAATTTGGCTCCGTCGAATATGGGCGTGCTGAACTTTACGCCTAATTTCTTTCCGGCAGCTCCTAAAATAGCTTCAAAGATTTGTCCAAGGTTCATACGCGAAGGCACGCCGAGCGGGTTAAGTACTATGTCCACAGGTGTTCCGTCGGCAAGGAACGGCATGTCTTCCTGGCGTACAATCTTGGAAACGATACCTTTGTTTCCGTGTCGTCCGGCCATTTTGTCGCCTACGCTTATCTTACGTTTTTTTGCAACATAGACTTTTGCCATTTGTATGATTCCCGAAGGCAGTTCGTCTCCTATAGTAATTACGAACTTTTTGCGTTTAAGCTCAGCATCCATTATATTGAACTTTTTAAGGTAGTTCATTATAAGTTTGGATATGAGTTCGTTTTTCTTGACATCGGAAGTCCATTTGCTCAGCTGTATAGAGGAATAATCGATGTTTGCAAGTACTTCTTTCTTGAACTTAGCTCCTTTTTCGATTATCTCTGTACCAAGGTTGTCTTTGATTCCTTGTGATGTGCGTCCTTTTGTAAGAATCATAAGTTTGTCGACAAGAATATCTTTCAAATCGTTAGCCTTAGCTTCAAATTCCTTGTCGATTTTCTCTAACTCTATTTTATCTGCTGCTTTGGACGCACGTGTCTTTATTGCCTTGGAGAATAGTTTGCGGTCTATTACGATACCGCTTAGAGAGGGATTTGCTTTAAGTGAAGCATCTTTTACGTCGCCAGCCTTGTCGCCGAAAATAGCACGTAATAGTTTCTCTTCGGGTGAAGGATCGCTTTCTCCTTTAGGAGTGATTTTTCCTATCAGGATATCTCCTGGTTCAACGCGGGCTCCAATACGGATTATACCTTTGTCGTCAAGATCTTTGGTTGCTTCTTCGCTTACGTTGGGTATATCAGAAGTAAGTTCTTCTACACCACGTTTGGTTTCGCGCACTTCTAACGAGAATTCATCTACATGAATAGAAGTCAATATGTCCTCTCGAACACAACGTTCGCTTAATACAATAGCGTCCTCGTAATTATACCCTTTCCAAGGCATGTATGCAACCAGCAAATTGCGTCCTAAAGCGAGTTCGCCCTTCTCTGTAGCATATCCTTCCGTAAGAATTTCTCCTTTCTTTACGCGTTGCCCTTTAACGCAGATAGGACGAAGGTCAATTGTCATATTTTGATTGGTGCGGCGGAACTTAGGAATTGTATATTCTTTTAGTGCCGAGTCGAAACTTACAAAATCTTCGTCTTCTGTCCTGTCGTATAATATACAAATACGGGTTGCGTCTACATAGTCAACGACACCGTCGCCTTCGGCGGTTATCATGGTGCGTGAGTTTTCGCACACTTGTTTTTCTATGCCGGTTCCTACAATAGGAGCTTCATTGTGTATTAGTGGAACAGCCTGACGCATCATGTTTGAGCCCATAAGCGCGCGGTGTGCGTCGTCATGCTCCAAGAATGGAATGAGGGCTGCTGCAATTGAAGCTATCTGTTGCGGAGCAACGTCCATAAGCTCTACTTCTTCAGGAGAAACAACAGGATAGTCGGCATCCTGGCGGCACTTTACTTTAGTGCGTATAAATGTACCGTCATCATTAAGAGGGGCATTACCCTGCGCAATTATTTTATTTTCTTCTTCTTCAGCGGTAAGATAAATAATGTTGTCATTATCCAAGTCTACTTTTTTATCCTGAACCTTTCTGTATGGCGTGGATATGAAGCCAAGGTTATTTATTTTGGCATAGACGCAAAGCGAAGAAATAAGGCCGATGTTAGGTCCTTCTGGAGATTCGATAGGGCATAGGCGGCCATAATGTGTGTAGTGTACGTCTCGAACTTCGAAACCCGCACGTTCACGAGATAATCCACCGGGACCGAGTGCAGAAAGGCGGCGCTTATGTGTCACTTCTGCCAATGGGTTGGTTTGGTCCATGAATTGCGATAACGGGTTTGTACCGAAGAACGAATTTATTACGGACGAAATAGTTTTTGTGTTGATAAGATCTGTAGGTACGAAAACTTCATTGTCCCTTACATTCATTCGTTCGCGAATGGTGCGGCTCATTCGTGCAAGTCCTATTGCGAATTGGTTGCTGAGCTGCTCACCTACAGTACGTACACGGCGGTTGCTCAAGTGGTCAATGTCATCAACTGTAGCTTTTGAATTGACTAGTTCGATAAGATATTTTATTATTTCAATAATATCTTCTTTTGTAAGTACACGTACACTCATGTCTGTAGAAAGACCGAGCTTTTTGTTTATCCTGTAACGTCCTACTTCGTCAAGGTCATAACGTTTTTCAGAGAAGAAAAGATTATTTATAACTTCTCGAGCGCTGGCATCATCCGCCGGGTCCGCATTACGGAGCTGACGATAGATGAACAAGACAGCTTCTTTCTCAGAGTTGCAGGGGTCTTTCTTCAGTGTGTTGAAGATTATAGAATAGTCAGAGGAATTGCTTGTTTTTTCGTTGTGTACAAGAATACTCTGTGCCCCACAGTCAATAATTTGCTGTATATGTTCTTCTGTAATAACGGTTTCGCGGTCAAGTATGACTTCGTTACGCTCTATTGAAACAACTTCGCCCGTATCTTCGTCAACAAAGTCTTCTATCCAACTTTTCAATACGCGGGCTGCTACTTTGCGGCCAACGCATTTTTTCAAATTCGTCTTGTTTACCTTAACTTCTTCGGCCAGGTTGAATATCTCGAGAATACTCTTATCGCTTTCAAAGCCCAAGGCGCGAAGCAAGGTTGTTACCGGAAGTTTCTTCTTGCGGTCGATATATGCGTACATGACATTGTTAATGTCTGTAGCAAATTCAATCCATGAGCCTTTGAATGGGATTATTCGTGCGGAATACAGTTGTGTTCCATTAGTATGTACGCTTGAACCGAAAAATACACCGGGCGACCTGTGCAATTGTGAAACTACTACGCGTTCCGCACCGTTAATAACGAATGTTCCATTGTCGGTCATGTACGGAATAGGTCCAAGGAATACATCCTGAACCACCGTATCGAAATCTTCGTGTCCGGGATCCGTACAGTATAGTTTAAGTTTTGCCTTTAAAGGTACGCAGTATGTAAGCCCGCGTTCCAAGCATTCTTGAATGGTATAGCGTGGTGGGTCGATATAGTAATCAAGAAATTCAAGAACGAAGTTATTGCGCGTGTCTGCTATGGGGAAATTTTCTGCAAAAACCTTGTAAAGTCCGTCGTTCTTACGTTTTTCAGGCGGAGTGTCGAGCTGCAGAAAATCTCGAAATGATTTAAGTTGAACGTCAAGAAAGTCGGGGTATGGCATAGGCTTCTTGACAGATTCAAAATTTATTCTTTGGTTAACAATATGTGACGACATTCGTTATTTGTTAGGATGTAAGAATTTATAATACGCAAAAAGTTAAGAACCCTCTACCAGAGGACTCTTAACTATATTTGTAGCTGTAAAACTAATTACTTGAGTTCTACTTCTGCACCAGCAGCTTCAATTGTTTTCTTGAGAGCTTCTGCTTCTTCTTTAGCAACACCTTCTTTTAATGTTGCAGGTGCTGAACCAGCTGCGTCTACGAGGTCTTTTGCTTCTTTCAAGCCAAGGCCGCAAGCTTCCTTAACAGCTTTTACAACCTGTAACTTAGCGGAACCAACAGCTTTGAGTACAACATTGAAAGATGTTTTCTCTTCAGCGGCAGCAGCTCCACCTTCTGCTGGACCAGCTGCTACTGCAACTGCTGCAGCGGCGGGCTCAATTCCATACTCGTCCTTCAGGACAGTTGCCAATTCATTTACTTCTTTTACTGTAAGATTAACTAATTCTTCAGCAATAGCTTTGATGTCTGCCATTTTTAATTTTTATTTTTAATTGTTTTTATTCTTGTTTTTATTCGGGACGTTCTCCCAGTGTTTTTAATACTCCATGTATGGTCTGACCACCAGACTGGAGAGCAGATACGACATTCTTTGCCGGCGATTGTAGCAGATCAGAAATAACTTCGCTCTTACTCTTAATTGCAGCCAATGCATCTATCTGGTCTGCGCCAATGTAGAATCCTTCTTCTGCATAAGCGGCTTTCAAGCCGGGTATGCCATCTTTAGAGGTATCTTTAATGAGTTTGGCGGGAACGTTCGCTACATTGCAGAGCATAAGTGCTGTTGTTCCTTTCAAACAATCGTACAGTGGCGAATAATCAATGTCCGACGCTTCGAATGCTTTATGGAGAAGGGAGTTCTTTACAAGAACCATCTTAATCTCATTTTTGAAGCATTTGCGGCGTAGAGCATTGGTTGCCTCTGCGTTCATCGCAGTAACGTCTACAAGATAGAAGTGAGCATATGTCTTTAGTAATTCAGAAAGATGCTTTATTACTAATTGTTTGTCTTCCTTTCTCATGATTCGATTTTAGTTTAATTCGTCGATTGATTTCGGGTCGATTTTCAGTCCCTGACTCATAGTACTCGAAAGGTATATGCTCTTGATGTATGTTCCCTTTGCTGCTGCAGGCTTGAGCTTAATTACAGTATTGATAAACTCTTTTGCGTTCTGGGCTATTTGCTCAGGAGTGAAAGAAATTTTACCAATTGAGGTATGTACTATACCAGCCTTGTCTACTTTGAAGTCAATTTTACCTTGTTTTACCTCGCTTATGGCTTTGGCTACGTCCATCGTAACTGTGCCGCTTTTGGGGTTGGGCATAAGGCCGCGCGGACCTAAAATGCGGGCTACTTGTCCGATTTTGCCCATTACCGAAGGCATTGCGATAACAACATCAAAGTCTAACCATCCGCCTTTTATTTGATTTATGCACTCGTCGAGTCCAACATAGTCTGCTCCTGCTGCTTTTGCTGCTTCCTCCACGTCGGGGGTGCAGAGGCAAAGAACACGAACAGTCTTACCTGTTCCGTTGGGTAATGATACAGTGCCGCGAACCATTTGGTTCGATTTGCGGGGGTCTACGCCTAAGCGTACGTCAATATCAAGCGAAGCGTCGAATTTGGTAGTGGTGATTTCCTTAACCAGGCTGGATGCTTCTTTCAATGTGTACATCTTTCCTGCTTCAATCTTCCCGGCTACAGACTTTTGGTTTTTTGTCAGTTTACTCATGTTTCAATTGAAGTTTTAGTTGTTATTAGGAAATTCCCCTTTTATTGATATACCCATGCTGCGTGCCGTTCCTGCAACCATTTTCATTGCCGATTCAACGGTAAAGCAGTTCAGGTCGGGCATTTTATCTTCGGCAATAGCGCGCACTTGATCCCATGTGATTTCGGCTATCTTAGCACGGTTGGGCTCTGCTGATCCGCTTTTTTTCTTAGAAGCTTCGAGCAGTTGGATTGCAACAGGAGGAGTTTTTACAATAAACGAGAACGACTTGTCGGTGTAATATGTAATTACGACCGGCAATACTTTTCCCGCCTTGTCTGCTGTCCTGGCATTGAACTGCTTGCAAAAGTCCATAATGTTCAATCCTTTCGAACCTAAAGCAGGTCCTACGGGAGGTGATGGATTTGCAGCGCCTCCTTTAATCTGTAATTTGATTAATCCAGCAACTTCTTTTGCCATTTTGTTTTTTGTTTGATTTTAATTTATTCTTCGGAACATAAAGGTACGTAACATTACCTTTGTTATTCCTTTTCCACTTGCATAAAACCTAATTCAAGAGGTGTGTTGCGCCCGAAAACCTTGACCATAACAGTTAATTTCTTTTTGTCGTTGTTTATGTTTTCAACGAATCCTGTGAAATTACTGAACGGGCCTTCGATTACCTTGACGCTTTCACCTATTATGAAATTGGGCGCGATTTCTTGGCTTTCGTTTTCAAGTTCGTCTACACTGCCGAGAATCCTGTTCACCTCGCTTTGGCGGAGTGGTTCAGGTTTGTCGGGTTTTCCAAGAAAGCCCAGCACGTTAGGGGTGGTGCGGAGCTCGTGTGCTATTTCACCAATCAGGTTGGCTTCGACAAGCACATATCCCGGCAGATAATTGCGCTCTTTTACTACGCGCTTTCCACCGGGGCCGGGATAAACTACCTTTTCTGTGGGTATGAGCACTTGTGATACGGCACCATTGAAATGACCGTTTTTTATTCCGGCATCAATGTATTCCTTAACTTTGCCTTCTTTGCCGCTTATCGCTTTAAGCACATACCATTTCATTGCAGATTCTGCCATTGTAAGATAGTTTTTCAGTGCGGGTATACTTTTTCCATGACAAACTGGAACGCGGAATCCATCAGGAACACAACCAGCGCAATGATTATGGAAGCAGTTAGTACGACCACTGCGCTATGTCCTAATTCCTGGCGGCTTGGCCAAGTCGTCTTATATGCAAGTTCTTCGTATGATTGCTTGCAATATGCTAACGCTTTCTTAAACATATTCAAACATTATTTATGCACGGGAAGAGAGGCTCGAACTCCCGACACCTGGTTTTGGAGACCAGTGCTCTACCAACTGAGCTATTCCCGTAATTTAAGGCTCCCATCCGTTAGGAATAGGGGCCTTAAATAATATGGTTTCTTTTTATTATAGTCTTGATTAGTCGAGAACTTCGGTAATCTGACCTGAACCAACGGTACGACCACCTTCGCGGATTGCGAAACGGAGACCTACGTTGAGAGCTACCGGGTAGATGAGCTCTACAGTGATTTCAACGTTGTCGCCCGGCATTACCATTTCGGTTCCTTCGGGGAGGCTGATTTCACCGGTGCAGTCCATTGTACGGAGATAGAACTGAGGACGGTATTTGTTGCCGAACGGAGTGTGGCGGCCGCCTTCTTCTTTCTTCAATACGTAGATGGAAGCTTTGAATTTTGAGTGAGGAGTGATTGCACCCGGGTGGGTGATAACCATACCACGCTTAACTTCTGTCTTTTCAATACCGCGGAGGAGCAGACCTACGTTGTCACCAGCTTCGCCCTCGTCAAGGATCTTGCGGAACATTTCAACGCCGGTTACAACCGATTTCTTGTCTTCGCCAAGGCCGAGAATCTGAACTTCGTCGCCAACCTTTACCTTACCGGTTTCGATACGGCCGGTTGCAACGGTACCACGACCTGTGATAGAGAAGATGTCTTCGATAGGCATGAGGAACGGTTTCTCGATGTCGCGAACAGGCTCCTGAATCCAGTTGTCTACTGCGTCCATGAGTTCCATTACCTTGTCTTCCCATTCTTTTACGCCGTTGAGCGCGCCGAGTGCGGAACCGCGGATAATGGGAGTATCCTCTTCGTAGTCGTATTGTGTGAGGAGCTCGCGCATTTCCATTTCAACGAGTTCGAGCATTTCCTCGTCTTCTACCATGTCGCATTTGTTGAGGAATACAACAAGGCGGGGTACGTTTACCTGGCGGGCCAAAAGGATGTGCTCACGTGTCTGGGGCATAGGACCGTCGGTTGCTGCTACTACGATAATTGCACCGTCCATCTGGGCAGCACCGGTAACCATGTTCTTTACATAGTCGGCGTGTCCCGGGCAGTCAACGTGTGCGTAGTGACGCTTTGCGGTTTCGTATTCTACGTGCGAGGTGTTAATGGTAATACCACGCTCTTTTTCTTCGGGTGCGTTGTCGATTTGGTCGAACGATTTTACTTCTGCGTCGCTCGAAAATCCTCTTTCTGCCAATACTTTGGTGATGGCAGCGGTAAGCGTTGTCTTTCCGTGGTCAACGTGACCTATGGTACCGATGTTAACATGCGGTTTGGTACGCTCAAAATGTTCTTTAGCCATAGCTTTTACTTTTTTATAATTGTTTTAATGAGATTTTGCTGTGTTTTCGTTGAGTGGAGCTGTTACCGAGACTTGAACTCGGGACCTCTTCCTTACCAAGGAAGTGCTCTACCACTGAGCTATAACAGCATTTGAGCGGAAAACGGGACTCAAACCCGCGACCCCCAGCTTGGAAGGCTAGTGCTCTATCAACTGAGCTATTT
>OGRM01001469.1_pt1 | contig 14349 bp, 11 predicted proteins | sample 1553491 | NCBI WGS metagenome assembly OGRM01 (sample SAMEA2580110, study PRJEB22360) | human gut metagenome | biome: human gut; feature: human-associated habitat; material: faeces | place: Denmark | collected 2008/2010
CTTCCGACGGTCAGCGGCAGCCGGATTTCGCCGGCCGGGGTCCGTGCCGAGCTTCTTCCCGGCGATAAACGCGCAGCGCCCCCATTGATTGTCCTCGTTGGGGAGTAGAAGGACGCTCGCCATAGACGAAGTAGAGCGCCTTCCGCTACGGAATAGGCGCTCTACTTCGGATTTAGACTTTATCGTGCCCTTCAAAAGTACTCGATCCCCAACGAATCAAGCTCAGGTACGTTAGACAGTCAGCTTCTTGCGGCCCTTGGCACGACGAGCCTTGAGCACTTTACGACCGCCCTTGGTAGCCATACGGGCGCGGAATCCATGGCACTTTGCGCGCTTGCGCTTGTTGGGTTGATACGTACGTTTCATTGCATTTCCTCCTAGGGGAAAATCCCCTTCATCTACAGACAAGCCTTAGCATTCTAATATGCTCTTTCGAATTGAGTCAACAGATAAATCAAGAGAGCGAGACATCTCGTCGCTCTCCACAAAAAAGTGCGAAAAATGTGGAAAAAGTGGAAAACACGGGAAATACCGCAGGTATGCAGTGGAAAACTTTGTGCACATACTTGCGCATCGCAGCATTCATCTGATGACACGAGAATAGCTATCTTACGTTTGTGCAGGTCAACGGCTTATATTCTATGATCACTCAAAAAATCGGGCAACTTGAACGCTGTGGATTTCCACTTTCACCCGAACAAGTTTTCGCCTTGATTTTCCAATCTCCATGTTGGATGGAAACAGTTTTCCATCCTGCTTTTCACCGCTCTGGGGAAAACGCGAAGTTTTCCACATTTTTCCTAAGCGGAGATAAATTTTTCCACGGCCGTGACCTGAGCTTTTCCACATTTCATTCGATTTCCCGACGATTTTTTACCGCTTTCCACCGTGGTTTTCCCATTTTTCTCAGAGTTTTCAACATGAGTGGAAAATAATGTGGAAAACTATGAAAAGAGCAGGTCATTGCACGTTTTCAATTTCCACTTTTTTCACTTTCCACTTTGGGAATATGTGGGATTTTTCTTCCCTACGAACGCGTCAACTGTTAATTTGTTTGTGGATAACTCGGTTTTTTACTCTGGGAATGAGAAGGGGAATTTGAACATGCCCGACGAAGACAGGGGAGATGCGCTTCTCGTCCCCACGCGGATCGCCGTCTACGACGATCTTCTCGCGGCTCCGCGCATCGTCGACATCGAGCCGAGCGACATCGCAAGCTATATAGAGCATATTGCGGCAAAGACCTACGAACTCGCGCAGGCGCAGGGTAGCAGCATCCCCTACACGGTAATCCGCGAGGTATGCGAGAACTTCATCCACGCCAAGTTCATGGAGCCCTGTGTTTCCATCCTCGATCATGGCAACACGATTAGGTTCACCGACCAGGGCCCGGGCATCGACGACAAGGAGCGCGCCCAGCAGCCCGGCTTCACATCGGCCACGTCCGAGATGCGCAAGTACATACGCGGCGTTGGCTCGGGCCTTCCGCAGGTGAGGGAATACCTCAAGTTCTCCAACGGGCGCCTCATCATCGAGGACAACATCAAGGCGGGCACCGTCGTCACCATCACCGTCGACGACACGCTCCACAAGCCGACACCCGTCGTGTACCGCGAGACGCCCTCTCAAGCCGCGCAGCGCCAGGCCCAGCAGGAAGCGAAGCTCGACGAGCGCGAAAACGACATTCTCATCTTGGCGAGCGACATCGGGCTCATTGGCCCGACAGAAGTCAACCAGCAGCTGGGCATCAGCATCTCAACCGCCCACCGCGAGCTGAAGAAACTGGAAGACGCAGGATATCTCATGACCGCCGAGGGCTCGCGCAAGCGCATGCTGAGCGACAAGGGCTTCAAACTTCTGAACGGACAGGTGTAGCCGCATGGACAAAGACGAGATCTGGAAAGCCGCATTGACGCTGCTTTTGAGCGGAGTCAGCGAGGATGACCCCAAACGGGTCTTCCTCAACCTCATCACGCCCATCGGCATCTTCGGCGACCAGTTTGTCTTCACCGCGCAAAGCGCGCAGGTGGAGTCCTGGGTGAAGAAAAACTACCTGAAAGAGATGGAGGAGAAACTCGAGATGCTCGCCGGGACCCACTTGAATGTGGGCATCGGGACAACGGGCATGCCGGCGGCCGAGACGCGTCCCGAGCAGCAGGCGAGTACCGCTGCAGCACCGGCGACAATGCAGCAGGCAAACGCAGCCCCAACCTCCCCGGTCGTGCAGGCACCGCAGCCCGAACCCAAGCAGCCCGACTGGATGAACGAGTTCGTGAACCCCGTTTTCTTCACGGGCGCCGTGGCGGACCCGCCCCCCCCAGCCGAGAAATCCGTGATACGTGGCCGCTCGTCTATCAGCGGCGACGAGGCGCTGTTCTCCAAGTGCACGTTCGACACCTTTGTCGTGGGCAAGTCCAACGAGTTCGCGCGCGGCGCGGCGCTCGCCGTGGCCGAGCAACCGGGCATCGCCTACAACCCGCTGTTCATCTACGGCAATTCTGGCTTGGGCAAGACCCACCTGCTCGTCGCCATCGCCAACTACGCAATCAAAAACCGTCCCGAGCTCACGACGCGCTATGTGTCTGCGAACCAGTTCCTCGACGATTTCGTCGAGGCGGCACGGCAGGCGCGCTGGGCAAAGTTCAACGACAAGTACCACCGCGTCGACATACTGCTCGTCGACGACGTGCAGTACCTTGCAGGCAAGGACGAGAGCATCAACCAGCTGTTCAACATCTTCAACGAGATGGTCAACCAGAACAAGCAGATCGTGCTGTCCGCAGACCGTGCCCCAAAGGACATCGAGATGGATGACCGCATGCGCAGCCGCTTCATGTCGGGGCTTCTAGCAGACGTCAAGCCGCCCGATTACGAGACGCGTCTGGCGATCCTCAAAAACCACCTCTCGCGTGCGCAGCACACCAACTTCTACGGAGACATCCCCGATGACGTCCTGTCTTATCTCGCCGAGGCTTCCACCTCAAACATCCGCGAGATGGAAGGCGCCGTCAACAGGCTCGTCAGCAACATGACGCTGCTGCGCAAAAGCACTATCACCATCGACGAGGCAAAAGACCTGCTGCAGGATTTCTTCCCGGACACGGCCAACCGCCAGATCAGCATCGCGACCATCCAAAACGAGGTTGAGCTGTTCTTCGGCATCAGCCACGAGGACATGATTTCCTCCAAGCGCTCGAAAGGTATCACCACGCCGCGGCACATCGCCATCTACCTTGCGCGTTTTCTGACAGAGGAGTCACTCGAGTCGATCGGCAAGAAGTTCGGCGGCAGGGACCACACAACTATCATGCACAGCGTGAACAAGATAGAGAACGACCAGAAGGACAACCGACTGCTCTTCGACCAGATAGAGCAGCTAACCATTAGAATCAGGGAGCGCAGCTGAGCCGTAAAAGCCTGTGGGCAAGCACGGTGACAAGCGGTGCAAAACCTGTTGAAGCGTTCTTGACAACTGGAGGCACGGCAAAAGCCGGTGGAAAGCGAGAGGTGGTTTTCAACAGGTCCGAAGTGTTACTACAAGCTTCCTGCCTGCGGTTTTGTAAGTTATACACATATGCACCTGTCTTATTACTATTACTAAAATGTATTTAAATCTTTTATTTATAAATAGGAGCGTGAAAAGCCGTGAAGTTCAACATAGCCAAAGATGACCTCCTGTCTGCACTCACCAACGTTTCCAAGGGAATGTCATCTCGCTCGACGCTCCCCATCCTCTCGGGCATTCTCATCGAGACCACCAACGAGGGGACCCTCGTCTTCCAGACCACCGACCTCGAAATCTCGATCCGGCACACCATCTCCGCCGATATCGTCGAGGGGGGAAGGTGCGTCGTCCCGGGCAAACTGTTTGCGGACATCGTCAAGAACTTGCCCGATGCTGCAATCAGCGTGACCTCCCAGACGGAGCAGACGCTCATCTCATGCCTCGACACCTCGTTTACGCTCTCATCGCTCAATCCGGCGGACTTCCCGTATTTCCCCGAGGTCGACGCCAACACTACCATCAAGCTGCCGACCAAGCAGCTTGCCGATGCCGTGAAAAAGGTGGGGCGCGCCGTGTCCCGCGACGAGTCGCGCGCAGTGCTCATGGGCATCCTGTTTTCTGTAGAGGGCAGAAATGCCCGCCTTGCCTCGACCGACTCCTACCGTTTGGCAGTCGCTGACATGAGGGGCATCGGCGAACTTTCCGAGGTGGAGGATTTTCAGGCCATCATCCCGGGCAAGATCTTCGAAGACGTCTCCAAGCTCGCAACCGTCGTCGACGAGCTTTCCATCGGGTTCTCGGACAATCAGGTAGTGTTCGAGTTTGGCAACACGGTGTTCGTCAGCAGAAAGATCGAGGGGAGCTATCCCAACTACAGGCGTCTGATCCCCTCCGAGCACGACGTTGCCATCAAGGTGGACTCGGCGGCACTTACCACCGCCATCAAGCGCGTCTCGCTTCTGGCCCAGGCGCACACGCCCATCAAGTTCTCGTTTTCCGCACTCGATCAGACGGTGACCGTCTCGGCGAAGACCCAAGACGTCGGCGGCGCGACCGAGACGGTCGAGGCTTCGGTCGACGGACCCGACATCGACATAGCGTTCAACCACCAGTACGTGCTCGACGGTCTGAGCACTGTGGGCGACGAGGCGCTCATCGAGCTGCAGACGAGCGTGAAGCCCGGCATCTTCAAGAACGCCTCGGATGACTCGTTTCTGTACCTTGCGATGCCCGTGCGCCTCAACTAGACACAAAGCGGGCGCACCTGCATGACGCTGCACATTGACAGGCTCGTCCTCGACGAGTTCCGAGGATACACCCACTTCGAGCTTGACGACATCGCGGGCCTCACCATCCTCGCGGGCGAAAACGCCGTCGGCAAGACGAACGTGGTCGAAGGCATCCAGCTTTTGACCATGGGGGAGTCGTTCCGGCGGCCGTCATGGTCCGAGACCATCTCGTGGGGCAGCGACGCCGCCCGGCTGTATGCGCGCTTCTGCGACGAAAAGCGCTGTGTGGAGCATGTCCTCAAGATTGGGGGGAACGAGCGGGTCTACGAGGTCAACGGCAAGAAGAAGACGGCCGCGGGCGTGCGCGGGACGTTTCCGTGCGTGCTGTTCATCCCGGATGACCTGCAGATGGTAAAGGCCGCGTCGGCGAAGCGCCGCGACGCGCTCGACCTGCTCGGCGCGCAGCTTTCCAAAAACTACGCATCGCTCAAGAACGACTACCAGCAGACGCTCAGGCAACGCAATCTGCTCATCCGCGACGAGCTGGCGTTTGGGCCGCTGTTCGAGAGCTGGAACGAGAGCCTCGCGCTCAACGGCGCACGCCTGCTCGCCAATCGCTGGAAGTTGTTTGAGCGGCTGGCCGCCCACATGGAGCAGATCTACGCGGCGATGGTACCGGGCGAGCGGCTCGATGCGGTCTACCTCCCCTCGTGGAAGCGCTTCGACGCGCAGGGGTGTCAGCTCGGAGACCTGGCCACCTTGGAGGCATCCCCGGCTGCGGCGCTTGGCTCCGTCGACGAGATGCAGCGGGAGATCTTGGACTTCGCGCACGCGTTTGGCGACGTGGAGCTGCGTCGCAAGACCTCGCTGGTCGGACCTCACAAAGACGAGGTGGCGTTTTTCATCAACGGCCGCAACGCGCGGCTGTTCGCCTCGCAGGGGCAGCAGCGCACCGTCGTCTTGTGCTGGAAGCTCGCCGAGGTCGAGGTCGTGCGCGACGTGCTGGGAGTCGAGCCGCTGCTGCTGCTCGACGACGTTATGAGCGAGCTCGACGAGCGTCATCGACTCGCCTTGACCGAGTTCATCGATCGCTCCGTGCAGACCTTCGTGACCACGACGAACCTGGGGTACTTCTCGGATGCGCTGCTCGACCGCGCCCATATCGTCCGGGTGCCGGTCGAGGGCACGAAGCATTCATATTGATGAACATTCGTGCTATATATCAAGGTGAGGACAGACCACGCCGCGAGCACGACAGCCGACATGAACCAACGACGGGTGGGAACATGGACAATTTCGACTTGGGCAGCGAAGTGCAAAAGCTCGTCTCCAGGCTGCAGGGGAACGACACCTCGCACCTTGCCTCGGCACGGGTGAAGACGGCCTGGAACCGGGCGGTACCCGCGAGCATCGCAAGACACGTAACCGGCGTGTTCGTTGCCCCCGAGACGCAGGCACAAGAAGTCATCGTCTATGTGGACAGCCAGCTCGCGGCAGCGGACCTCACGATGCAGGCGGACCCTCTGCGCATGGCACTCAACGTCGAGATAAACAAGATGCGCGGCGCGGCGTACGAACAGGCACTTGCCCGCGGGGCAACGCTTTCCGAAGTCGAGCAGGTCAAGACGTTGCGCTTTCGCGTGTCGCGCGAGCGCTACATCAGCAAAGGCCGACGCGAGACGACGTTCGACGTGCTCGAGGCAGAGCAGGAGAAGTACGCCTCGGTGGAGCCCGTCGCCTTGGACGAGCAAGAGCTCAACGACTTGCGCGAGGCCGTGTCGCATATCGAGGACGAGCGTCTGAGGACTGTCGCCTACAGTGCGGCGGTCGCGAACCTCGAATGGCAAAAGGGGCTCGCCGCGGCGCATCTTGACGAGTAAGCAATGACGTCAAACGCGCGATGAGGCCGTCAAATCGCGCTCAGACTTAAATTAAGCTGAAAAGCTGGGGGATATAGGGAGCGTGTGTAAAAACGTCTTACAGGCGAAATAAATGCCCCATCTTTGCACAAGCGACCCAAGATGAAATACAATACAACGTGCACATTCATGTGCATTTCGATGGAAGCGCGGTGTTTATCACGCGCTTCGTTCAATGTTAGGAGTCAAATTGCCCAATAGTAGCAGCTACGATGCTGGGGACATTCAGATTCTCGAAGGTCTCGAGCATGTGCGCAAGCGCCCCGGTATGTACATCGGCTCTACCGGCCCGCGCGGCCTGCACCACCTGGTCTACGAGGTTGTCGACAACTCCGTGGACGAGGCCCTCGCAGGCTACTGCACCAAAATCGAAGCAGTGATAAACAAAGACGGCTCTTTCACGTGTATAGACAACGGTCGTGGCATCCCGGTCGGAAAGCATCCCAAGCGAAAGAACATGTCGTCGCTCGAGGTCGTCTTGACGATTCTCAACGCCGGCGGCAAGTTCGGCGGCAACGGCTATAAAGTATCCGGCGGCCTTCACGGCGTCGGCGTCTCGTGCGTCAACGCGCTTTCCACCAAGCTCGTCGCGCAGGTCAAACGCGATGGTGGCATCTTCGAGATGGAGTTCTCGCGCGGCAAGACCACGAAGAAAATCGAGCAGATCGGCAAGTCGCAGGCGACGGGCACCACCATCACGTTTTGGCCCGATCCGGAAATCTTCACGACGGTCGAGTTCGACTGGGATACGCTCGTCAACCACTTCCGTCAGACGGCGTTTCTCAACAAGAACCTCAAGATCACGTTCCGCGACGAGCGCGGAGACGAGCCCAAAGAAGAGGTGTTCCAGTACAAGGGCGGCATCGTCGACTTCGTCAAGTACGTCAACAACGGCAAAGAGGCGCTCAACGCCCGCCCCATCTACTTCGAGGCATCCAACGAGGTCGGCGAGGTCGAGGTCGCGATGCAGTGGAACTCGAGCTACACGGAAAATGTGCGCTCGTTTGCCAACAACATCGATACGACCGAGGGCGGCACGCACCTCGAGGGCTTCCGCAACGCTTTGACGCGCACCATGAACGAGTATGCGCGCAAGCAAAACATCCTGAAGGAGAAAGACGACAACCTCTCTGGTGACGACTGCCGTGAGGGGCTGGGCGCGATCATCAGCGTCCGTCTCCACGAGCCGCAGTTCGAGGGGCAGACCAAGACGAAGCTCGGCAACCCCGAGATTCGCGGTCTTGTGCAAGGCGCGGTCATGCAGGGACTTTCCGAGTACTTCGAAGAGCACCCCAAGCCCGCACGCCAGATCATCAACAAGGCGGTTCAGGCCGGCAAGGCACGCGCGGCCGCCCGCAAGGCGCGCGATCTGACACGCCGCAAGGGCGCGCTGGAAGGTGCCGGACTGCCCGGCAAGCTCGCCGACTGCTCCGTCAAGGACCCGGCTCTCACCGAGCTCTACATCGTCGAGGGCGATTCCGCAGGCGGCTCGGCCAAGCAGGCGCGCGAGCGCAGCTACCAGGCCATCTTGCCCCTGCGCGGCAAGATCTTGAACGTCGAGCGCGCGGGCCTGCACCGCTCGCTTTCGTCTGACACCATCAACTCGCTGATCACCGCCATCGGGACGGGCATCGGCGACGAGTTCGATGCCGACAAGGCGCGCTATCATCGCATCATCATCATGACCGATGCCGATGTCGATGGCGCGCACATCGCCATCCTGCTGCTCACGTTCTTCTTCCGCTTCATGCCTGAGCTCATCGCGCGCGGGTACATCTACATCGCCTGTCCGCCGCTCTACGGCCTGAAGAAGAAAAACTCGCGCAGTGGCAAGATCTTGCAGTACCTCTACAACGACGAGGCGCTCAAGGAGACCATGGCCAACCTCGAAAACCCCGAGAAATTCGACGTCCAGCGCTACAAAGGACTGGGCGAGATGGATCCCGAACAGCTGTGGGAGACCACGATGGACCCCGAGACGCGCACGCTGCGTCAGGTCTCCATCAACGACTCGACCGAGGTCGAGCGCGTCGTCTCCGAGCTCATGGGAACCGATGTCGACTGCCGCCGCACTTTCATCCAAGAGCACGCGAAAGACATCGACGAGCGATTCTTGGACATCTAGAAAGGGCACCACATGGCAGAAGATAAAGACAAGGTGAACGGCCAGTACGTCGACGACGACGGCCAGGTCCACAACAACTTCGACGATATCGTCGAGCAGGGCGACGACAAGGAGGCCATCCCGGACTTCGAGGACACCGCCGACGGCTTTGGCGGCGACCTCGACGAGGCGCCCAAGCACGTTGTCGTGCGCGATGACGTCGAATCCAAGCTGACGGGCGGCATCGGCACGCTCGACATCAACGTGGGCAAGATCTCCGATACGGACTTTGCCAACGAGATGCGCACGTCGTTCCTCGAGTACTCGATGTCGGTCATCGTCGCCCGCGCCCTGCCGGACGTGCGCGACGGCCTGAAGCCCGTGCACCGTCGCATCCTGTACTCGATGTACGATGCGAACATCACGCCCAACAAACCGCATGTCAAGTCGGCTCGTTCCGTCGGCGACTGCATGGGTAAGTATCACCCCCACGGAGACGCGGCCATCTATGACACCATGGTCCGCATGGCGCAGGACTTCAGCATGCGCGTCCCGCTGATCGACGGGCATGGCAACTTCGGATCCGTCGACGGCGATGCCGCCGCGGCAATGCGCTACACCGAGGCGCGTCTGGACAAGCAGGCGATGGAGCTTCTGGCCGACCTCGACAAGGAGACGGTCGACTGGCAGCCCAACTACGACGAATCGCTGCAAGAGCCCAAGGTCCTGCCGGCGCGTTTCCCCAACCTGCTCGTCAACGGCTCTGCCGGCATCGCCGTCGGCATGGCCACCAACATCCCGCCGCATAACCTGGGCGAGTCCATCGACGCCGCCATCGCGGTCATGGAAGACCCCGACATCGAGCTCGACGAGCTCATGAAGATCATCCCGGGCCCCGACTTCCCGACGGGCGCGACGATCATGGGACGCCAGGGTATCCGCGATGCGTACTCGACTGGCCGTGGCTCCATTACCATCCGCTGCAAAGCGCATGTCGAGAAGAGCAGTTCCGGGCGCAACCGCATCGTCGTCACCGAGATTCCCTACCAGGTCAACAAGGCACGCCTCATCGAGAAGATCGCCGATTTGGTGCGCCAGAAGACCATCACCGAGATCTCGGGCCTCAACGACGAGTCCGACCGCAAGGGCATGCGCATCGTCATCGACCTCAAGCGCGGCGAGGAACCGCAGGTCGTGCTCAACAAGCTGTACAAGCACACCCAGCTGCAGACGGGCTTTGGCATCATCAACATCGCCCTGGTTGACGGCGTGCCGCGCGTGCTGTCCCTCAAAGAGATTCTCACGCACTACATCGAGCACCAGATGGACGTCATCACGAGGCGCACGCAGTTTGACCTGCGCAAAGCCGAGGAACGTGCCCATATCCTCGAGGGCCTCGTCATCGCGCTCGACAACATCGACGAGGTCATCCGCATCATCCGCAATTCCATGGACGACGATGCGGCGCGCGCCGAGTTGATGGAGCGTTTCTCGCTGTCCGAGGTGCAGGCCAATCACATCCTCGACATGCGTCTGCGCCGACTGACCGGATTGGAACGCGAGAAGATCGAGACCGAGTTGGCCGAGCTGCGCGAGCGGATTGCCTATTTCAAGGAAATCCTCGCCGACCCCGAGAAGGTCAAGGGCGTCATCAAAGACGAGATGCTCGAGATCAAGCGCCGTTTCGCCGACAAGCGCCGTACCGACATCTCCGACGAGGCGCGCGACCTCGACATCGAGGACATGATCGCCGATGAGGACATGGTCGTCACCATTACGCGCGCAGGCTATGTGAAGCGCCTGCCCGTTGCCACCTACCGCCAGCAGAAGCGTGGCGGCAAGGGCATGAGCGGTGTCAAGCTCAAGGAAAACGACTTCGTCGAACAGCTCTTCGTGGCCTCGACGCACGACTACATGATGTTCTTCACGAACAAGGGCAAGGTCTACCGCCTCAAGGTGCACCAGCTTCCTCTGGGGTCGCGCCAGGCGCGCGGTACCTTCATCGGCAACCTGCTCCCGCTCGAACAGGGCGAGCGCGTTGCGACGGTCATCAACACGCGCGAGTTCCCCGACGACGAGTTCCTCTTGTTCGCGACGAGCCAGGGCATGATCAAAAAGACTGCGTTCTCGGCATACAAGAACGTGCGCTCGAGCGGCTTGATTGCAATCAACCTCAAAGATGGTGACGAGCTCATCGCCGTGCGCCGTGTGCGTCCGGGCCAAAAGGTCATGCTCGTCACGAGTGCCGGCAAGGCCATCAAATGGGACGAGGAAGAGGCGCGTGCCATGGGCCGCGACACTTCGGGCGTGAAGGGCATCAAGATCGACGCCGAAGACGGCGTCCGCGTGCTCGGCATGGAGATTGCCTCCGACGATGACGACCTGTTCGTCATCACCGAGAAGGGCTACGGCAAGCGCACGAAGGTGAGCGAGTATCCGACGCAGCACCGCGGTGGCCAGGGTGTCGGCACCATCAAGATGACCGCGAAGAAGGGCCTGCTTGCGGCCATGAAGGTTATCAACGAGAAGCACGAGCTCATGATCGTGTCCGAAGAGGGCGTCATGATCCGCGTCAAGGCAGCAGACATTTCCGAGCTCGGACGTGCTACCCAGGGCGTCAAGGTCATGAACGTCGGCGATGAGGACAAGATCGTCGCGATTGCGCGCGTGGCGGGCAACAAGAAGAAAAAGAAGAACAAAGACCTCATCGAGGGACAGGAATCTCTGCTCACCGAGGAGATTTCGGGGCCCATGGGCTCCACGTCGGCGCCAGACGCCGACGACGAGGAAGACGATGACGATATGATCGACACCACCGACTAGCAGCGGTGTTTGATCGTTTCGACGGTTTGGGGCATCCCTTAGTTGGGGTGCCCCAAATTTTTTGAAAAAAGAGAAAAACCTACTTGCAATCAACATGAAATCTGGCAAAATACTTTCTTGCGTGTTTGAGGGCCTTTAGCTCAGTTGGCTAGAGCGCACGACTGATAATCGTGAGGTCAGAAGTTCGAATCTTCTAAGGCCCACCAAGTTTTTGGAAATAAGCGCCCCAGCGTGGGCCGAGTCGCCGCTGGGGCGCTTATTAATACTCCAAGAAAATGGGAAACGCTTGGGGGTATAGCTCAGCTGGGAGAGCGCGGGCTTTGCAAGCCTGAGGCCAGGGGTTCGAGCCCCCTTACCTCCACCAATGCATCTGATGAGCCGCTGATTTCAGCGGCTTTTTTATTGCACTGCCACGTTTCCCGCGCAGGATGCATAAGATGAGTGGCACTGCCACGGTTTTCGCGCGCTTCACATGGGACGTGTGGCACTGCCACGATATTTTTGCGCGTGATCGGCACCCAGGCCCTAACGCTGCGTTTATAATCACCACGATATTCGTATAGACATGATAGAGGTGCGGACTTCATCAGTAGCATCGGCACATCCCACGATGAGGGACGATGTGAAAGGGAAGCGCCGCCGAAGGGGCGAGGGACATCATCGAAGTTCTCCGTCTCTGGGGTGCGGGATAACATCACGTGCACTGTCGCCTCCAGGCGGAGAGCTATCGTGGTCATCAGCTCGTCTGACATGGCCATGATGGAATCATGGTCTAGTAGTTGTTAGGAGAGCTATGGAAATCATAGGCACCTTTTGGGCGCTCATACCCCCAATCGTCGCAATTGCGCTGGCCCTGGTCAGCAAAGAGACCTATACCTCTTTGTTCGTCGGTATCCTCGTCGGAGCGATTCTTCTCGCCGTCGCGGCAGGCGACCCCGTCGACACGATGAACTTCATTATCAGCGGGCAGGTGTTCAGCCCCGAGGCATATCTGGATGGCACGGCTCCCACGCTTGTCGCGCCTGCGGAGATACCCGCTGAATATGCTGACGTCGACGTTATCAACGTCGGTCTGATCAATGCGCTGTCCGGCTCTGCCGGCATCTTCGTGTTCCTTGTCATCCTCGGCGTCATCGTCTCGCTCATCAATTCGGCAGGCGTGTCCGCGGCGTTTGGCGAGTGGGCCGCCAAGCACGTCAAGACGCGCATCGGCGCGCAGCTTGCAGCGTTTTTGCTGGGCGTCCTCATTTTCATCGACGACTACTTCAACTGCCTGACGGTCGGCGCGGTCATGCGTCCCGTCACCGATGCCGAGAAGATTTCGCGCGCCAAGCTGTCCTACATCATCGATGCCACCGCCGCCCCTATCTGCATGATTGCCCCGATTTCGTCGTGGGCAGCAGCGGTCTCCGATACGGCGGATGGCCTCAACACGGGCATCTCCGGCATCCAGCTGTTCATCAACGCCATCCCCTTCAATTTCTACTCGTTGCTGACGATCGTCTTCATCATCGGGCTGGTCATCATGGGGTTTGACTACGGCCCCATGGCAAAGTCCGAGCTCGCGGCGTACCGTGATGGCGAACTGGGTTCGCTCGCTCCCGAGAAGAAAGTCGTCAATGAGAAGGCGCGCGTCGTCGACATGATCATCCCGATCGTCGTTTTGATCGTGACCTGCGTGTTCGGCATGATGTACGTGGGCGGCTTCTTCGAGGTCGGCGGCGACTACTACATGGACCTGGCCGGCGCGTTTGGCAACACCGATGCGGGCACCGCGCTTCCGTGGGGCTCGATCATCGCGCTCGTGTTCACGTTCCTGTACTACCTCATCCGCGGAACTCTCAAGTTCCCCGACGCCGCGGTGAGCTTTACGGAAGGCTTCAAGGCCATGGTTCCCGCCATGCTCATCCTCGTCTTCGCCCTCACGCTGAAGTCTCTGACCTCCGCGCTCGGTGCGGCCCTGTTCGTGAGCACGGCGCTTTCCGGCGCCGCAGAGGCGCTGTACATGATGCTGCCGGCGATCATCTTCCTGGTGGCGCTCGGCCTCGCCTTCGCGACGGGCACCTCGTGGGGTACCTTCGGCATCCTCATTCCCATTGTCGTCGCGGTGTTCCCTGTCGACTCGCAGCTCCTCATCATCGGCATCTCGGCATGCCTGGCCGGCGCGGTGTGCGGCGATCACATCAGCCCAATCTCCGATACGACGGTCATGGCGTCTGCTGGCGCAAACGTCAACCACATCGAGCATGTGAAGACGCAGATGCCCTATGCACTCACGGTCGCGGGCGTCTCGTTTGTGATGTTCATCGTTGCCGGAATCGTCCAAAACTGGATGATTTGCCTGCCCATCGGTGTCGTCTTGACCATCGTCGTGCTGTTCGTGCTGCGCAACAGCGTCGGCAAGAAGTCGATTGAGGATCGCAAGGCAGCTACTGCAGCATAAAATGGGTAGAGCATACATCTGAATGAAGGGACTTGAGAGCATGCAAAAGCCGATTCTGTACTATTGGGGTCCGTGTCCCACCTGCGCCATGTCGGTCGAGTTCGCGGAGAAAAACGGCATCGAGCTGGACAAACGCGACGTCGAGCAGCAGGCGCCGTTCGACGAGCTGACGGCTCTTGGCGGAGATGCCAACCAGATTCCGTACCTGTACGACAACGGGCAGCTCATCCAAGGTGTTCAAGCAATCAACGAATACCTCGCCTCGACGTACGTCAAATAGGCGCAGTAAAAAATAACAGCGGGGGAGGGCCGTGGCATGTGCCACG
>OGRM01001470.1_pt1 | contig 14347 bp, 15 predicted proteins | sample 1553491 | NCBI WGS metagenome assembly OGRM01 (sample SAMEA2580110, study PRJEB22360) | human gut metagenome | biome: human gut; feature: human-associated habitat; material: faeces | place: Denmark | collected 2008/2010
ACAAAAAAAGACAATTTCATTTCGAAAATTGCCTATATACAATAAAAAGCCTATGCCCTTACGAAAAGGTATAGGCTTTTGTCAACAATCTGTAAGGAGTATCACTACTCCTTTTAATACATATCTGGTAAGTTTTTCTGTCGGTTGTCGACAATGATTAGACATGAGCGTTTACCGTCTCTCATCCGACCACAACTTTTCTCTCGGTTGTCGAGTATGTAAATAGACATGAGCGTTTACCGTCTCTCATCCGACCACAACTTTTATAGATGCTTACCACATCTAAAGGTATTGCTACCTTCAATATAATTATACCAATAATTACCCTAAAATCAATCAATACATTCTCAAGAAAGACTTTTCCTACGAAAAAGTCACACGTCTAAATAGCATGCCCGGTTCGTTTCCAGTCGTCCGATAACATTTCAATATCTTCTCCATCTTTCTCAACCATTCGGTATCCCGATCCATTCAGTCTTTAGCGATGGAGTCTTTATTGTATGCTTTATTTATAAATACTTCAGATTTTCATCCATGATCTATGTACCTATCATCCAGTAAGATATCATAAACTTCTGATTTTGATTATGTATCTTATTTAATCACAAATCCCATGCCTCTAGGATTGATGACATAAGCTGCACAATAATGTACTCAGTCCTTTTTGTTGTTCCTGATAATCTATATCATGTGATATTTTATTGTTTTTTTACATACAATATTTTCCTGTTCCGAAACCAAAATCTTAATATACAAAAAATGAACAAGGCTATTCCTTGTTCATCATTAAGTTTAGACAGAAGTATTCAAAGCCATCATCCTTATCAATCTTCCCCATTTTCATTTGTTGATCAAAATCCGCTAGTAAAGATAGATTGTAAAGTAAGGCTTCACTTGAAAAGCGCATGGCCTTTTGCATATTCAGTTTCACACGATATGGATTGGCCTTTAACTCTTGGGCAATGGTTGCCTGTGCCTTTCCTTCATCCATTAATACGCGTACTTGGAATAGAAAACGAATTTGACTTGCCAAAAGCGCAACGATAGCTACTGGCTGCATATTCAGCTTTCTAAAGTTACGGTAGTAGGCTAATAATAAAATCCCATTTTGACTAAAGAAGGCATCGACCATTTTAAAGATGTCATTCATAGGTTCTACAACTAATAGGTTTTGTACATCTTCAAACGTTGGATGTTTTGAATAGATGGAAATCTTTTCAATTTCATTTTGGATGCACATGGGATCGAGTCCCATTCTGGATGTCATCCAATCTAATGTTTTAAAATCGACCTTGACTCCATATTCCTTCAGTTTATCTTGCACATAGAACTTTTGTGACTTTTCATCAAGTGCTAAACAAGAATACAATGTTGCACACCCACTGATTTCTTTCACCTTTTTCTTTCTTGTATCCAGTTTATCGCTTGGACATACAAGCACAAGAATCATGTCTGTATCTTTTCTTACTAGAAATGGATCCACTTCATAGTTTGTCGTATTCTTACTTGAAAGAAACGTACAGTTATTGACAATAATCATCTTGTCATCATCAAAGATCGAATAGGCATCTAAATCTTGTAGAACATTGGATATTTCATCTGTTTGGGCATCATATACATTTACGTTTTCTTGAATATGATGTCTTTTTTTGATGGCCTCTAGCTTCATTGAAACCATGCTTTTGTCTTTTCCGTATAAAATATAAATCATGTCCATATTATACCAAACATTCCATCGTTTGTGACAACAAATGAAAAGTGAAATAAAGAATAGATGGCTATACTTCCACAATCACTCGTACATAGTGTATTTATATGTAAATTTTCTAATGTCTTGAGTGTTTCAACACTTGGATGACCATACTTATTCTTATAGCCACAACTAATCAAGGCAATCTTACAATCTAAAGAGTCAAGAAAATCTGGGTCTGAACTCGTATTCGATCCATGATGTCCTACTTTTATGACATCAGCTTTTAAATCATATGTAGCCATCAATTGTTTTTCAATTTGTTTACTCGCATCCCCCATAAATAGATAGGTTAAGTGATCATACGTAAAATAACTAATAAGACTTGAATCATTGGTATCCTTAGATTCTCTTTCACTTAACAACAAATAAAATGGATAATCGACATGAACCAATTGATTTGAATCTTCTATGACTTGTTTGATTTCTATTTTGTCTTTTAAACTGTCATATCCTCCATTATGATCAAAGTCATCATGTGTAAGTATCAATGTATCAATCGCATGAATGTTCATATTTTCTAGAAAGGGCATAATAATTCTTTCGACATTATCACGATATAGGTTTTGCCCACAATCAATCATCACTACACTTTTATGGAAAGGTTCTACAATGATGCTGCAGTCGGCTTGACCTATATTTAATGTATAGACTTGAAAGAAAGGATTACAATAAATTTCTAGAAATGGAACGATAAATATCCATAGATATTTCCATTTAAAGTGTTTTAAGCATTGTATATAGAAGATTATAAATAGAACTATAAATAGGATTCTAGGTGAATAACGAATGGTAAGGTCTGGTAATTTTAGATTTATTAAATCCTGCACTGTAAATCCGAATAAGAAGATCAAACCATACAGTTTTCTAAAGACATTAAAGAAAAGCAATGAAGTAAGATTCACTTTCTTAAAGTAAATAAACATCAATCCAAGTAAGACCATCTTTTGTACGATCCATTTGTGTTCTGTACAAAAATACGATACGAGTTGTAATAAGAGTGAACATACAAAAGATATAGATAGTACTTGACTTGGATAGATCATGCCAAAACAAAGGATCGTAAAAGCCATTTGATTGGGTTTGGATGTGAATAATAGAGTACTCAACTGATATAAAACAAATCTTGTGAATGCAAGTGTAAACACAAAGAAATGGCCAAATAAAACACTGAAGACTAGAAGGATTCTTCGAATACGAGTCTCATCCCACTTTTGCTTTAACACATGTAAAACAATATAGTATGCGCTCATATAGCCATATCCAAGTATCGTATAGATTTCATCTATACTTTCATCGTGTATGCCATAGTATAAGGATAAGACAACGGAAGAATTGGGTTTCGACTTTAAATAGTTGTAGAGTCTAGACTTGAATGATGTTGATTTGTGGATGATTTCTACAGAATTCGTCTTATACCTGATGTTCTTATTTTCATTGTATCGAGTAAAACTAAACAGCGTAAAATTATCATCTGTATGAATAGGCTCTATGTGTTTGACTTTAACTTCATCTTGAAAGCTTAGATCTAAATCTGTTTGGATAAGAATTTTAGAACCTCTATTTTTACCTATATAGTACCCTTTCTTTATTTCTGTAATTTTATATGTATCCTGTTGTTGAACTTCTTTTGGATATACAAGGATACAGCTTAATAGACTAAATAAAATAAATAGAATCCGAATTCTTTTATCTTTAAACCGATAGTATAGATAGACAAGAAAGAAAAGTGTAAAACAGAGTATACAAAGTATTTCTTTTAAGATTAGGCAGGCCAAAAAGCCAAGTGAAAGTATCAACATCATAGGCAGATCTTATCCTTGATCTTATTAAACATGGCTGGACCAATACCTTTGACATTTTGGATTTGTTCTAAAGATTGAAATGTGTTACTTTTGCGATACTCCATGATTCTTTGAGCAATGGCCGGACCAATGCCTGGAAGTGTTTGTAGTTCTTCAAGTGTTGCACTATTAATAGAAATGAGTTTTACATCTTGTTTTTCTGGAATCACCACCACATCTTTATCGTTTAGGATATAGTTAAAACTGATTCTAGACGTATCACTATTTTCTAATAGGCCTCCGCTCATTTGAATTAAACTTGAAATAGAGCTGTTTCGCTTTAAAGTATAAACACCCGGATTTTGAATGGCCCCCTTAATTTCCACTTGCATCAATGTGGGCTTGGCTTCTTGTAAGGTAATGGGTGTATACCGGTTAAAGCAGGTAAAGGTAAAGAAAATAAAGAGACAAAAAAAGAGAAGAGTTCGTTTCATAAATATCACCCTTCTCTTATACGTAATTTTTTGATGTTTTTCTATTTAATTTCAAGAATTTTTACATCATATGGTTCTTCAACACGTCTTACAGTACATACATCTCCAACTTTGTGGTCCATGATGACTTCTGCAAGTGGTGTTGTGTTTGAAAGCTTACCATTGAATGGATCCGCTTCAATTGTACCCACGATATTGAATGTTACTTCTTGGTTGTCTGATAAATCTAAGATTTTAACAGTAGATCCCAATTTTACAACATTCTTTGTCTTTTTATCTTCCGCATTATCGGCTTCACTAATGATTTCAGCATTTTTGATCATTGCCTCTAATTCACGAATACGACCTTCGACTTGAGCCTGGTGTTCTCTGGCTGCATCGTAGTCGGCGTTTTCAGACAAGTCACCTTGCGCACGAGCTTCCTGCAACTCAACGATAACTTCCTGACGAACTTTATGAACTAGGTTTTCATGTTCATTGACTAAATCATTATAACCTTCTTGGGTAACGTAAAATTTTTCATTTGCCATGTGGTATCACTCCTTGTATTTAGCACAAAAAATTATAACATAATCCTTAAATTATGCAAAACATTGTTACAGATTTAAGCCTAATTTTTCGCAGATTTGTTGGTGTTTTTCATATGTTTTTGAATAATATACTTTTCCATTACCATATATATCTGCCGCAAAGAATAGGTATCCATCTTTTCGATCTGGATTTAGCACAGCTTGAATGGCTTCTTCCCCCGGATTTTGAATTGGTCCAATTGGTAAGCCTTCATGTAAGTACGTATTGTATGGTGAATCGACTTCTGGATTGGTTTCACAATCTTTTGGATCATTGAAATCATCATATAATGCATAACAAACCGTTACACTCGATTGTAGTTTCATACCTTGATCTAAACGATTGTAGAAAACACCGGCAATTTTAGCCATATCGCTAGGTTTGCTTGCTTCAAATTGAACGACACTTGCCAAACTGATAATTTGATGGATGGATAAGTCACTTTGATCAAATGCCTTTTTATTCTCTTTATACATCACATCAAAACGATCTAACAGAACGCGTGTAATATCATCAAGAGAGTCATTTTTTTCCAAGAAATATGTGTCTGGGAATAAATAACCTTCTAATTTCACTTTATAGTTGGAATTATTTAAATCATCTACATTTAAGAAAGAATAATCCTTTGCGAGCGTTTGAATATAAGAAATATCATTCCATTGATTTAAAATTTCTTCTGAAGAATACTTTCCATCATATAAATTTGATATTTCAGTCGCAATCTCCTTAGCCCATTTGCCTTCCGGTATTTTTAAGACAAGAGCATCTTTCTTTAGTTTTGTACTATCTTGAATGGTAGACAAAATATCTTTTACACTCATGCCATTATCCAATTCAAAAGTACCTGCCACAAAGTTTGTGTTATGACTTACCTTGGCATATAGCTTGGCAACACTCGCATTTGCGATCAGATTCTCTTTTTTCAAGTTCTCTAAAATCGAATCAAATGATTCATTGTTTTCAATGGTAAACACTACTTCCTTATCCCCGTTGCCCGTACTTGATAATCCTGTCTTTACGACAAAAATCGAACCAAGACCGGCGATAATTAAAATGAATACAACGACTAATAGGACAACTCTTACAGAATTGACTTTTCGCCTAGTCGGCATTTTCCTCGTCCTCAACAAACGTGTTGATTACTTCTTCTACCATTTCCCATTCGGCTTCGCTTTCAATAGGAATCAACTGACCTTTGTCGTCATAGCGAGATGCGAATACTTCGCCCTCATCATTGTCTGGATCTTGGAAAACCACATATTGGCATCCTGTTTCATCACTGTCAAAAGTGAATAAGATGGTCATCTTTTTCTCATTTCCATCTTCATCATATACATATAAACTATTTGAATCTAACATAAATATACTTTTCCTTTCAAAAATAAAGGAGGATCTAGAATCCCCCGTTTTGTCTGTCCAAAAAACTCTGTAAAATTTGAACGGCAGCCATCTGATCAATTACTTTTTTACGTTTCTTTCTAGAAACATCCCCCTGTAGTAAGATTTTTTCGGCCGCAACCGTTGTTAGTCGCTCATCCCATAGATGAACTGTAATACCCGAAGACTCTAATTTCTTGGCAAATTCACAAGATATTTCACCACGAATTCCGATATCTCCATTCATGTGCTTTGGCAAGCCTAAAACTACTTCTTTAACTTTATTTTCTTTTAATAGCTTTAAAACTTCTTCTAAACAAGCATCATAATCATCCGATTCAAAACGCACTGTCGTTAAAGCTCGACACGTAATATGAAGCACATCACAAATCGATACACCACATGTTTTTGAACCAAGATCTAAGCCAATGATACGATCCATTATTTCTCTAAATACGCACGTACAAGTTCTTCAATGATTTCATAACGTTCAATCTTTTGGATCAAGTTACGAGCATTCTTGTGAGAAGAAATATACGCAGGGTCGTTACTAATCAAATAACCAGCAATCTGATTTTCTGAATTATAACCACGTTCTTCCAAAGCATCACTTACTTCACGAAGAATCATCTTGATATTTTCACGACGAATCTCTTCTGTAGTAAATGTCATTGTTTCGGTAATGTCTTTCATAATTTCACACTCCTTAACACGTTTTTATTATATATGAATCCAATTCAAAAAGAAAGCGATTTATCTAAAAGTGAGATGTTATATTCCTTTAAACAAATTCGTCTAAAAAGATTTGGGCACTTTCCTGCAAAAAAGACAAATCTATATCCCACATATTATACCTTTCTTTATGATATGCAAAAGAGGCACATAAAGTGCCTCCTTTGGATGAGCGTTGTCCCTGTATTGCTTTTTTTAAAGGGCCCAGGGTGACGATGGCGTCATCAGCGCTCCAAGGCTTCATTCGATGTCAACCAAATGTTCCTCGCCTTTATTGTATATATATCATACCACATAAACCTAAACACAATTTCAAACTTTTCAGTTTTAATAACATAATAAACCCCATACTTGACTATCAATTGCGTTTAAATCAGATTGTATATTTATACCCACAAGTCTTACTCACCCCAAATACAATACATACAATCACTTTTTTGTTGAATATCCTCTAAGATAAAGATCCATTTGGCACAAGATGTAAGATTTTGTTCTCGATTCTTTACTTCAATAATAGTCTCAATGGACATCTGCAGTAGTCTTCTTTCAAAATCTTCGTATGATTTATTTTGTACGTCTAATCCAAACATTTCATACATCACTGAAAATTCGTTATCTTTTACTACATTCAAATCCACTATAATCTTACGCATAGCTTAAGCCTCTTCAAATTGTGCATTATACAACTTCGTATAGAAACCATTACGTTTCATCAATTCGTCATGGCTTCCTACTTCTACAATGTCACCATGATCCATCACAATAATATTATCCGCATCACGAATCGTAGATAGGCGGTGTGCAATCACAAAGCTTGTACGACCCTTCATTAACTCATCCATTCCCTTTTGAATCAAAACTTCTGTACGTGTATCCACACTGCTTGTCGCCTCATCTAAAATCAAGATTTTAGGATCGGCCAAGAAGGCACGGGCAATCGTTAATAATTGTCGTTGTCCTTGACTGATATTACTAGAAGCTTCATTCAGTACCGTATCATAGCCATGATCTAATGTACGAATAAAATGATCGACATGCGCAGCTTTGGCAGCTTTCATAACCTCTTCATCGGTTGCGTTGGGTCTTCCAAATCGTAGGTTTTCTAAAATACTTCCCTCAAACAGCCAAGCATCTTGTAATACCATACCGACCATATTACGTAAATCACTTCTTGTGTAGTCTGTAATATTATGGCCATCAATATAAATAGCGCCTGCATTTAATTCATAGAAACGCATCAATAATTTGACAATCGTTGTTTTACCTGCACCTGTCGGACCTACAATAGCGGTTGTTTGGCCTGGCTTGATATACATCGAGAAATCGTTGATGACAATCTTATTTGGATCATATCCAAAACACACATTCTCAAAAGTTACTTGGCCTTGCACATCTTCGAATACAACTGGATTTTGTACTTCAGCAACCTCTTCTTCACTTGCCAAGAATTCAAAGACACGCTCTGCAGCAGCTGCCGTACTCTGTAACATATTCATCGATTGTGAGATTTGTGAGATTGGTTGCGTAAAGTTACGTGTATACGTAATAAACGATTGAATATCACCCACCGCAATTTCACCATGAATCGTTAAGTACCCTCCTAGAATACATACGCCGACATAGCCAATATTACCAATCAAGTTTGTCAATGGCATCATTAAACCTGACAAGAATTGGGATTTCCATGCACTTGTATACAATTGATTATTATAGTCTTTAAACGATTTTAAAGAATCTTCTTCCCCATTAAAAGCTTTCACAATTGTATGTGCTGCATACATCTCTTCAATATGTCCATTGACTAAGCCTAATGATTTTTGTTGCGCCTTAAAGTAGCGTTGACTCTTTTTCACCACAACCATCACTAGAATCATACTGAGTGGAATCACAACAAGAGCCATTAATGTCATTTTCCAAGATATACTTAACATCATCACTAGAAAGCCAATAATTTGTACAATACTTGAAACCATCGTGGATAAAGATTGGTTTAAAGATTGAACTAGAGTATCTACATCATTTGTAAACCTTGAAAGAATATCTCCATGACTGTTTTTATCAAAGTAAGATAGTGGAAGCTTATCAATCTTTTGATTCATTTCCTTACGAAGCTGATAGCCCATTTTATTGGAAACACCACTCATTAACCAGCCTTGAAGATACGAGAAGGCTGTACTCATGGCATAGATAGCTAATAATAAGGCACACGTCTTTTTGATCGCATCAAAATCAATGCCACCCTTGCCTTGTACTTTATTCATAAAGCCTTCGGCTATTTCTGTAATAATATTTCCTTGAATCTTAGGCCCAATGACCATAATACATACGGAGACAACGGCACAAAGAATTCCAATTAGAAAAGTAAATTTAAAAGGTTTGATATAATTGAACAACTTCTTCATTGTACCTTTGAAATCTTTTGCCTTTTCGCCGCCACCACGCATACCACGGCCCATTGGACCTCTTGGACGATTGTTTTGTTTCTGATTAGACATTGGCAAGTTCCTCCTTTGTCAACTGGCTCGATGCGATTTGTTGATACACATCACAAGATTCCATCAATTCAGCATGTGTTCCTTTTCCAACCATTTTCCCTTCATCCAGTACAATGATTTGATCGGCATGTAAAATACTTGAAATACGTTGGGCTACTAGGAGTACCGTACTCTTCGTTTCTTTACAAGACTTCGCCAAAGCTTCACGAAGTTTGGCATCCGTTTTAAAGTCTAATGCACTAAAACTATCATCAAAAATATAGATTTCAGGCTTACGCACAATGGCACGCGCAATCGATAGTCTTTGTCTTTGTCCACCCGATACGTTTGTACCACCCTGACTAATTTCGGAGTGGATGCCTTCTGGTTTTTTAGAAACAAACTCCGTACTTTGAGAAATAGCTAAAGCAGACTCGATGTCTTTTGCATTGGCATCTTTCTTTGAATATAATAAGTTGGATTCAATATCTCCTGATAGTAACATACCTTTTTGTGGAACATAGCCAATGCGACTTCTTAAATCCGCTTGTTTGACATCTCGAATGTCTACACCATCCACACAAATAGATCCACTTGTCACATCATAGAATCTTGGTACTAAGTTGATCAATGTCGACTTACCAGATCCTGTACTTCCAATAAAGGCAGTCGTTTCTCCTGGTTTTGTTTCAAAACTAATATGGCTTAAAACATCTTCATCGGCACCTGGATATCGAAAAGATACGTTTTTAAAGGATACAACGCCTCGCATATTGGATGAGAAATCACAAGTCTTTTCCTTATCTTTAACCGTAATATCACTGCTTAATACTTCATGAATACGTAAAGCACTGACATTGGCACGGGGAAGCATAATCGCAACCATGGTAATCATTAAGAAGGCCATAATGACTTGCATCGCATACTGCATAAAGGCCATGATACTACCAACTTGAATGATGCCGGCATCCACTTGTTTCGATCCAAACCATAGAATCATAAGTGTAGTACCGTTCATTAAAAACATCATGATTGGCATCATAAATGCCATAGCTCGTGTTGTAAATAAAGAAATAGAAGTAATGTCTTTATTCGCTTTATCAAATTTAGCTTCTTCAAGATGCTCATTGTTGAACGCACGAATCACTAACATTCCATCTAATAATTCTCGTACAACGCTATTCATCTTATCGATCATTTTCTGCATGATCTTAAATTTTGGCATGACAATCATAAAGATCATAAATACAACACTTAAAATGATCACTACACATAAAGCTAGAATCCAAGTCATATTGGCTCCAGATTCAATGACGTGTAGTATGGCTCCAACACCAATAATAGGTGCATACATAACTATTCTTAAAAACATTGCCACCGCCATTTGTAGTTGTTGAATATCATTTGTGGTACGTGTAATCAAACTGGATGTACTAAATGTATTTAGGTTTTCATTCGAAAAATGCGTCACCTTTTCAAATACGGCTTCACGCAAATCTTTAGAGAAGCCTGCCGCAATACGACTTGCCAAGAATCCGACTAATATTGCACATAGAGCACTGCCTAGAGCATAACCTAACATCTTAAGTCCTGAATAGATAATATAGTCTTGTTGGATCTTCTCCATATCCATACCTAGATCACTATATTCTTTCTTTAAAAATTGTGAGCTCATGCTTGTTACTGTCGAATCGCCAAGTTTAGAAATCTCAGATTTTGCAGCTTTTCTATATGTATCCATACCATTCATCATCAGTAGTTGAGGAATTTGTACATTGTTTTCTTTAGCATCCTTACTCACTTCTACCATTGTCATTTGAAGTAGAGTCAAAGTGGAAGAAAGCTTTTCTTCCTTTTCTTCACTGATATCTTTTAATAGATATACATTCTCTGTTTTCAAAGCTGGAATTCTCTTTTTTTCTTCATTAGTTGCCTTACTTGGTGTAACCACCTTATACGAAGATGTCATTAAATCTTTTTCGGAATCGGTTGCGAACATTACATACGAATTGAATGTACTTTCACGAACCTGTTCATACACACCACTTTCAATACCTCCATTTTGAATGCCTGTATTGACAATGTTTTGCATATAATCTGGCATTGTCAGTTCGCATGTGGCTTGTCCAAACAACAAGCCAAGGGCAAGGACAATGGATAGCCAATATGGCTTTAAATATTTCATAATCTTTGTCATTCTTTATTTACCTCCATATAATGAGCTGTTTTCACTAAAATATCTCTTAAATGTGCACAGTCAGATGTCCCAAGATAATCTAAATATGAATAAACATTAGCCATATGGGAATCCATACGCTTTTGAAACATGTCGATTGCCTCTGGAACAATTTGAATATAGACCGTTCTACGATCCGTATTCGAATGCACCCTTTGAAGCAGACCCTTCTTTTCAAATCCAGCAATCATCTGCGATACAGCTGCTGGAGATACACCGAGAATATTTGCCAGTTCACTCATTGTGATCTGATGATTCTCTGCTTTATAAATCGTTTTAAACAACATCACATCTTTGATTCTAGGCCCATCTTTACAATGACGGTTATTTCGAACAAAGTTCGTGACTTTATATGTTAGATCAAACAATAAATCTAGTACTTCATCTTGAACTTCCATAAGAACCTCCAATTTATTTAAGTAGCTTAACTATATACCTACTTAACTATTTAGTCAATAAAAAAAGATATGCCCAAAACATATCTTTCAAAGAACTTGAAATTCCTTCTCGCAGACCCATTCATTTAAAAAGAGATTTCAGAGAACTTCTAGTATTGATTATACTACATGAAGGCAATAAAGATTCAGCTGTCACTAAACTTGTTTATTTTGCTTCTCTCTTTAATTTTCTCAATATTTCGCCAGCAAACTCTATGCCATCTCAATTAATTGAGATTTTAACTTCTCCATCACTTGTATTCAGTATTAAAGTACCTGCTGTTAATGTTGTTTTGTAGAACACGTTTGTGATCTGACTCCAATTCCACTCTATAAACTTATATCCAAACATGTTTTTAGAACATTTTATTAACCTTTTTTTAGTCGCTACACAGCATTTTCCATTTACAGTAATGAACGGAAGATTTAGTCTTTCATCTGAATCCAACATTGCGATAATCTGTTCAAAGCATTTAACTGCATTTTTTTTCAGAAATACCACCAATCAACTTATTGTTGATTGAATAGTAATACCCGTCTTTAGAGGTTTGCACCATGAATGTTTAGAGGCTATTCTGAGAAAAAGTTGAGATTCTCCAGTATTTATCGTTGTTTTTTGTGCTTTAAATTTATTTTATTTTTTTTATTTATTTGGTATAATAATGGTGTAAATGTGTAATGCTTGGAGGACACTTTCTATGGCCTATTTTCTTAAAAAAACAAAACGAAATGACAGACTTTATCTTTCCATCTATGAGAGTTTTTATTCTCCAGAAACCAAGAACACCCGACATAAAAGTTTTCGTAAAATCGGGTTCGTTGATGCTCTTATCGAACAGGGTATAGATGATCCAATCTCTCATTTTCAGAAAGAAGTAAATGAACTGAATTCTAAACGGGAGACAGAAAAGTGTCGCATCAACTTTCAACAGATTTCCGACATTTCACCAGAACTGTGTCTGGGTTATGTACCAATTGCGAAAATCTTGAACATGCTGGATGTAAAAGAACATTTTGGGTATTTAAGCTCTTCAAGGAAATTCGAGTTCGATGTATATGATGTCTTTTCCGCTCTTGTATATGCTCGTGTTGTTGCGCCTTTATCTAAACATCAGACTTTTCATGATATTCTTCCAAAGCTATATGTTCAAAAAAACTTCAGTTATGATCAACTCCTGGAGGGCTTGGAATTCATGGGCGAAGAATATGAGAAACTGGTTGAAATACTGACCGTTGCGACTGATGACAATTTTATTCTGGATTCCAGCCGTTCTTATTTTGATTGTACAAACTATTACTTTGAAATCGATAAGGAATCTACTCTTCAAAAAAGAGGTCCTTCCAAAGAAAATCGAAGGGACCCTATTGTGGGAATGGGCCTTCTTTTAGACGCACAGATGTTACCAGTCGGCATGAAGATATTCCCAGGCAATGAATCTGAAAAGCCGGTCATGCGTGATCTAATCCACGATTTGAAATCAAGAAACAATATCAAGGGCCGTACCATCCAAATTGCTGATAAAGGCCTTAACTGTGCTAAAAATATTATTGAAGCTATCGATAATGGAGATGGCTATCTGTTTTCGAAATCTGTAAAAACCCTTCCTGAAAGAGAAAGACAATGGGTTCTTCTTGATGACGGATTCGAAACAGTGTTTGATCAGAACGGAGAACCCGTTTATAAAATCAAGGAATGCATCGATACGTTTACCTATTCATACAAGGATGATTACGGGAATGTCATAACTCGTAATATAAAAGAAAAAAGAACAGTTACCTATAACTTCAGTCTCGCGAAGAAGAAACTGATGGAAATCAATAGAATGATTGAAAAAGCCAAGGCACACCGTGCATGCCAGGCCAAAAAAGAAGAATATGGTGAATCATCAAAATATATGCAGTTTCTAGATGATCAGGGAAAAAGTATAAAACCCCAGCTAAATCAAAAAGCTATAGCCAAAGACAAAGAACTAGCCGGATATAATATGCTCGTAACATCTGAAATCAATATGTCATCAAAAGACATATACAATGCTTATCATCAGCTTTGGCAAATCGAAGAATCCTTCCGCATCATGAAGTCCGAACTTGATACACGTCCAGTCTATCTACAAAAAGAAAATCGGATCAAAGGGCATTTCTTCATCTGTTACACAGCCGTGTTATTATCACGAATCCTTCAATTCAAGATTCTGGAAAATAAATACTCAGCAAGTACAATATACGATTTCATGAGAAAATTCCGAGTTGTAAGAATCAACTCCACAAGATTCATAAATCTATTAACCAGCAAAGAATTCGTAACAGATCTATCCAAAAAATTAAATCAACCAATAACAAATTATTATCTAACAGATAAACAAATAAAAATGATGCATACTCGATAATCAAATATCGAGTGTTGCACCATTTTTTACTATTCAACCTCTAAAGTCAGGTATTATAGCAAAGCTACGCGATTTAAAAAAGCAGAAGCTTAAATGACTTCTGCCT
>OGRM01001475.1_pt1 | contig 14299 bp, 10 predicted proteins | sample 1553491 | NCBI WGS metagenome assembly OGRM01 (sample SAMEA2580110, study PRJEB22360) | human gut metagenome | biome: human gut; feature: human-associated habitat; material: faeces | place: Denmark | collected 2008/2010
GGTGGAGCTGTAATCACCCAGAGAAATTTTGCTGCCAAGCTTACGGTATGGGCGGACTGCATAATCATAGACTGTTTTGGGAACAGCAGTTTCGTCTGTGTAATACAACCCGGAAAATTCAATATCTCCCAGTTTTGTCCATTTGGAGATACCTTTCCTGCGGCGGTAGATGCGATAGCCATCGGCACCCGGAACTTCGTCCCACATAAGATTTATGACAACATCTTTTTGGGGTTTTTTAACCGCAGGGCGTTTGAGTTTTGCTGTACCGGTCAGGCCTTTGGTGTTATATTTACTGTAGATTTTCTTACCGTTCCGGAAAGTGTAGGACTGCACTGTATACAGGTAGGATTTCTTGATCAGTCCGGTACTGTCTGTATAGGAGGTACGGGAAGAGGAAACTGTTGCGATTGCTTTCCATGAAGCCTCTGATTTATTCTTTTCTCTGCGGAGAATCCGGTATCCACTGACATTCTTTGCTTTTTTCCAGGTGATGGTAACCTCATGAGTGGATTTGATTTTTTTTAATGACGGTTTTTCAGGAGTGACAGGAGTTCCTGATTCAATGTTTATGGTCATCCGGCAGGTTCCGAGAATCTGCCATGTATTGGTATCCATAATGGAAAAAGATGCTTCCGTCATGGTTACGGCAGGACTTAAAAGAGTAAAGAAGTCATCTCCGGGTGTGTACAGAAGTTCATCGCCTGCGAGGATTGCTGCCGGTGTATCCAGCTGCTGATGGAAATTTCCCAGTTGGTCGAACGAAATTTTTCCTGCCTGATCAGCATTGACGGTGCATGTATGCTGCGGAAAGAACAGGTTATCCTTCAAAGCAGTGCTGCCTGTGGTATCAACGCTGACCAGAGAATTAAAGCGGCAGTCAAGGCTGGAAAGTGACGTAAGTCCGGTTATATTTAATGAGGAAAGGCTGTTGTTACACAGCTGAACAGATTCCAGGCTTTTGTTGGAGGTAAGGTTCAGAGAACGGATACCTGTTCCAATACAGATCAGTTCGGTAAGTTCCGGATTTCTGCTGAGATCCAGTTCGGTGATTTGAGGAAGATCCGTACATCTCAGACTTTTCAGTCCTGTAAAATAGGCCAGATCTGAAGGAAATAACGGAAAATCTTCGTCAAAGGAAAGGGAAGAAACTTCCTTCAGATATTCGCGGGAAAGCATATGATCGTCTGTCAGTGGATAGTTCTGCTGCATTTGCTGAAACAATGCAGGTGATCGGAAATCATTTTCAAGCAGATATCCAATGTAAATGATCTGTGTGCCATATTGTTCTGTGCCGGCACTGGTAAATCTGCGGCGGATTTTTACAGGGTTTAATTTATTAATAGCAGTCAGCCGGTAAGAGGTGTCGATCATGCCATTTTCCATTATGGTGATATCTTCAGGTGAAGCGAACTGAGACAGATCATAAAATTCCATAGGAGTGCGGATCACGTTATCATTACAGATCAGTTCCTCGGGAAAGCAGCCGCGAAGATCAGGCTCCAACAGCTTATTGTCGGAACAGTTCAGTTTCTTCAGTGATAAAAAACCGGAGAGGTTCAGTTTAGTGAGAAGATTATTCTGGCAGTAAAGGGTATTCAGTGATCTGGTGTCCGGCAGTTTCAGAGTCTGTATACTGTTGGAAGAACAGTCCAGATATTTCAAACCGGAAAGACGGCTTAAGTTCAGGGTATCCAGGAGATTGCCGGAACAGATAAGCTTTTCCAGTGATGGCATAGATGCAGGTTTAAGAGCGCGCAGATTACAGTTGCTGCAATCCAGTTCTTTCAGTCTGAAAAAACGGGAGAAATCAAAATCATCAAGAACAACAGAAGAGATGTTTAATTTCTCCACAGAAGAACTTTTGGGAAGACTGATAGAACTGTTGCTCCCACAGTTGTTAAAGGAGATGTCAAGATCTTTCAGTTTTTTGCATGAGGAGAGATCCAGACTGAGCAGATTGTTGTGCGAGCAGTTCAGAGATTTCAGAACTGTGTTGGCTGATACATCGAGAAACAGCAGTTCATTGTCAGAACAGTCCAGGGTTTTCAGATTATAAAAATATTCGATGCCTTCCAGGGAATCGACTGACATGGAAGGCATACTGATTTCTGTGCACATGGAGATTTCTTCGTCAGAGAGAAGCCCGTTGCGATCTGTATCAATGTTTTCGGAAATCCATTTTTGGAAAACAGGGTCTGCAAATCCACTGTCAGCAGTGATCGGAATGGAATTTCCGGAAGCAGATATATCTGCAGTGTCTTTGGCGTATGTTGCTTCATCAGGAGTGATTTCGTCAGAAAATGCCGGATCGTCGGGCAGTTCAACCGGAAATACCGGATCATCGACCGATTCATCCGAAAATACCGGATCATCGAGTGCTTCATCCGAAAATGCCCATGGTGTCTGAATATTGGTAAGGGTTAGAAGTGAGCATAGAATAAAAACCGGAAATTTTTTCTTTTTCATTATGTAAGCCCTCCTTGTTTTGAATATTTGGGTGTATATGGATTTTCTGATACAGTGATCCGGGACAGAATAGATTCTGGCCACAAATATAATCTTTATATCCAGTATACAGTTGGAACAAGGAGATGTCTATTAACTATTGGTTAGAAGTTATCCTGAGAGGTGTTTTGGTGTTACTGTGAACGGAGTGAACAGTAACATTTTGGTAAAATAATTATAGCAATTCCATAAAATACCGGAATTGCTATAATTGTTCTTTGATCTTAATCAATTTTTTCCATTGAATCTTTTGCATTCTGAAGCACTGTGTCAAAAGCAACTGCGGCTTTTGCATATTCTTCATCGCTTTCGATGTTGGAAAGCATCGGATCACCGCTCTCAGTACGGGCAAATGCGTAGAGGTAAACCTCGCCGCTTTCATTCTGACCGTTCTCATCAAGTGGGAGAAGTGCGATATATTCCTTCGCATCTACCGGGAAAACGGTGAGGATCGCACATTCTACCTCTGTATCGTCTTCCATGGTAAGGGTGATTGTCTTGTGGTTTTCAACAGGATCGCATCCGCCGGCTGAACTGCATCCACCACCGCAGGAAGCGCAGTCACTCGGGTTACATCCGCCAGCTGTAAATTCGTCACTCATTTTATATTCCTCATTCTTTCTTATTTATCAGGGACTATGTTTATCTGATGTCAGTTCATTGTAGCAGAAACCGGAAAAAAATGCAATGAGCAGAAACCGGAGAAAAAGAGGTTTTTTACAGTCATGAAACGTGCTATAATAGACCAGAAGCGTTCAGGGGAGAATCGTTAGCAAATGCTGAACAGGGCTAATAAGAAAACAAAGGGGATCAGTTGATTATGAAATTAATCTCATGGAATGTAAATGGTATACGTGCATGCATTGGCAAAGGGTTTGAAGAGAGCTTTGCAGCACTTGATGCGGATATTTTCTGCCTGCAGGAAACGAAATGCCAGCAGGGGCAGGTGAAGCTGGAACTTCCGGGATATTATCAGTACTGGAATTATGCCAACAGACGGGGATATTCCGGAACTGCTGTTTTTACAAAGAAAGAGCCACTGTCTGTGGCGTATGGAATTGGAATTGAGGAACATGACAAAGAAGGGCGTGTGATCACCCTGGAATATGAAAAATTTTATCTGGTGACTGTATATACACCAAATTCCCAGAGTGAACTGCGCAGACTGGAATACCGTATGCACTGGGAAGAGGATTTTCTGGCATACTTGTTGAAATTGCAGGAAAGTAAGCCTGTGATCTGCTGCGGGGATTTCAATGTGGCACATCAGGAGATCGACCTGAAGAATCCTAAGACCAACCGGAAAAATGCCGGATTTACAGATGAAGAGAGAGCATGCTTTGGTAAGGTGCTGGAGAGTGGATTTATCGATACATTCCGTTATTTTTATCCGGATGTAGAGGGCAGATATTCCTGGTGGTCTTACAGATTTAAAGCAAGAGAGAAGAATGCAGGGTGGCGAATTGACTATTTTATCACGTCTCCACAGTTGAAGGATAAGCTTGAAGGCGCAGAAATCCATTCTGAAATTATGGGTTCCGATCATTGTCCGGTAGAACTTCAGATTACATTATAGCGTTGTATAGTGTTTCTGAAAAGTGTAATGAGCAACAAGAAAAAATATGAAGGAGAGAAAGAGATGGCTGAGAGCAGAAAGATGAAAACAGAAAAGGGGCTGGCTCTTGTGCCTGGTGCAAATCCGTTGGCAGATGGCTGTAATTTTGCAGTTGAGGTACCGGAAGACAGCAGAGCATCTCTGATTCTCTACAAAAAGAGATCAGCAAAACCTTATGTGGAGATTCCTTTTACAGAAGAAAACAGAACCGGAAATGTATATGCAATGTATATTCCGGATTTTAATCTGAAAGAGTACGAGTACAATTTTCTGATAAATGGAAAGGTGTATACTGATCCCTGTGCGTACAGGATTCTGGGACGGGAACGCTTTGGTGCAGAGGTGGGTACGAATCCGCACAAAGTCAGGGGAGGATTTCTTAAAAAAGAAGTTTTTGACTGGGAGAACGACAAAAATCCGGCTATTCCATATCACGAAATGATCCTTTATAAACTGCATGTGCGCGGATATACAAAAGCGAATCGGACGATAACCGGTACAAAGGGAACTTTTCAGGCACTGGAGGAAATGATCCCGTACTGGAAAGAGCTTGGTATCAATACAATTGAACTGATGCCTGCATATGAATTTATGGAAAGCGGTACCTGTAAGAATTCTGAATCTGAGAAAATGGTATCTGAGAAGCATACACAGGGACGTGTTAATTTCTGGGGATATATGTATGGCTATTATTTTGCACCCAAGAGATCTTACTGTGCAACAGATGATCCGGAGAAAGAGTTTAAAACATTCATTAAAAAACTGCATCAGGCCGGAATTGCCTGTATCATGGAAATGTATTTTCCACGAGAATGTAATCCTGTGACAGCACTCAGGGCATTGCAGTTCTGGAAACTTTACTATCATGTAGACGGATTTCATGTATTGGGTGAGGGAGTTTCTGCCAAATTGCTGATGCATGACGGGGTTTTAAGTGATACCCGGCTGATGTTTCACGATTTTGATGAGAGCCAGATCCGGAAAAAGAAGAAACCGGAAGACAAATGTATTGCACAGTATAATCCGGGATTTTTGCAGGATATGCGCCGTTTTCTGAAAAGCGATGAAGGTATGGTGGAGGCTGCAGGATATGGTCTCAGCGGCTGCTTACCATATCAGAAGGAATCCAAATATCTATGCAGTCATTAATTATATGGCCTGTCAGGATGGCTTTACCATGAATGATATGGTGACCTATAATTACAGACATAATGAAGCAAATCAGGAGAATAATCACGATGGCAGCAGTTATAATTATTCCTGGAACTGTGGCGTGGAAGGGCCAAGCAGAAGGCTGCAGATCAGACAGATGAGAGAACGTCAGATCAGAAATGCTTTTCTTATGGTGCTGCTCAGTCAGGGTGTTCCTATGATCTATGGCGGGGATGAGTTTGGAAATTCACAGAACGGAAATAATAATGCCTATTGTCAGGATAATCAGGTTGGATGGATTGACTGGAAAGCACTGAAGAAAAATGAATCCCTGTTTCAGTTTGTAAAGAATGCCATTGCTTTCCGGAAAGAACATCCGATTCTTCATGTTCCGGGAGAAATGTACGGAGTGGATTATCAGACCAGGGGACTGCCGGATGTTTCCCTTCATGGAGAACGCGCATGGTATATGAATTCTGAGAACACATCCAGACTGCTTGGAATTATGTATTGTGGCGCCTATGCGCACCGGGCAGACGGCAGCGAGGATGCTTCCATATACGTTGCATATAACTTTCACTGGGAAGATCGTATTTTTGCGCTTCCTAATCTGGCAGGATACAGAAAATGGAAGAAAGTGATTGATACCAGTGCTGTGAAAGAGAATGGTTTCCTGGAGCAGGAACAGGAAACTTATAGTAAAAAGCTGAAGGTCACACCGCGTACGATCGTGGTGCTGATGGCTGTAGAGGAGGAGAAGAAAGATGCATCCGTGGCTGCACTTTAAAACAATAACCAGACATAAGCTGTTGGTTATGCATTACTGTTTCCGGGCTGGTATGTATAAACAGGGACTGCTTCATGACTTGTCCAAATATGCACCTGTGGAATTTCTGGTTGGATGTAAATACTATCAGGGAGACAGAAGTCCCAACAATGCAGAAAGAGAAGATACAGGAATATCAAAATCCTGGCTTCATCATAAAGGGCGCAACAAACATCATTTTGAGTACTGGGTAGATTATGCACCGGGAGATGAGCATATCATCAATGGTGTGCCCATGCCCCGTAAATATATTGCGGAAATGGTGATGGACAGGATCAGTGCTTCCAGAAATTATCTGGGGGATAAGTATGATCAGCATCAGCCACTGGACTATTATCTGAAAGGTAAGGAAAAGCTGTGGTTTATCCATCCGAAGACAAAGAGAGATCTGGAGGGACTGCTGCGGATACTTAATGATCATGGGGAAGAGGTACTGATTTCCTATATTAAGAATGTTTATCTGAAAAAAGATAAAGCCCTGGAGCGTGTCTGAAAAATCATTCCCGCAATCTGCACGCCCCACTTTGCGGTATATTTTGTCCGAATTCGGTTGTCGTAGCCCGCTACGACGCCCTCATCCGAACAAAATCTCCCACAAATTGTGACGCACATCTTGCGTAAAGCATTTTTCAGACACGCTCTGGCAGGCAGAAAACATACAGCAAAAAGAGAATGTAAACAGGCTGGCAGACAGGAACAGATAAATTTCTGATTGACAGAGTACCTGTTTGGGTGTAAAAATATAAAACAGTTACTGTGAAGGTCTTTGCCGGACGGTAACAGTAATAATTCCATAAAATGGCGGAAAAATGTCGAAAAACAAGAAATACACTTGCATGATGCTAAGGTAATGTGGTAAAGTAACCGGGTACAGAAGTGGTACTCGGTTACTTTTTGCAGTATATAAAATGACTGTATTCTGTTTTTGGATAAATATGTGAAGGAAACAGAACATACTTTGACAAATCCAGAGTGTATGAAAAAAAGAAGAAAAAAGGAGGAGTAAATTTGAGTGGTACAACAATGGTCATATTGTCCGCATTTGTTGCCTATCTGTTACTTATGATAGTCATTGGTGTGGTTTATATGAAAAAAACAAGCAGCTCGGAAGATTATTTTCTGGGCGGACGTGGACTGAATGCATGGGTAGCTGCTCTTTCAGCACAGGCATCAGATATGAGCGGATGGCTCTTAATGGGACTTCCGGGAGCAATTTATTCACTGGGAACAGGACAGATCTGGATTGCTGTAGGTCTGTTCATCGGAACTGTATTAAACTGGGTGTGTATTTCACACAGACTTCGTAAATATACGATCGCAGCAAACAATTCCCTTACAATCCCGGCATTTCTTGAGAACAGATTTCAGGATAAGAAGAGAATCCTGTTATTGCTTTCATCCATCGTGATCGTAATCTTTTTCCTGGTTTATACAGCTTCTGCACTGGCAGCAGGCGGTAAACTTTTTAACACAGTATTTGGAATTGATTATCATATAGCTCTGGCAATTGGTGCAGCAGTCATTCTCTGCTATACATTTATGGGGGGATTTATGGCTGTATGCGTAACTGACTTTGTACAGGGAACACTGATGCTGATCGGTCTTCTGATCGTTCCGCTGGTTGCATATCTGACACTGAGCGGAAGTCTGAGTGATCTTCTGACACAGAGCGGAGCACCGGGTGGAGCAGCAGCTTTCCTGAATCCTTTTGAGAACGGAGAGCGCCCATATACATTTGTTGAAATCTTTTCCCAGCTTGCATGGGGACTTGGATACTGTGGCATGCCTCACATCCTTACCCGTTTCATGGCTGTAAAGAGTGAGAAAGAATTAAAAAAATCCAGTGCGATCGCAATCGTGTGGGATATCCTTTCTCTGACAGCAGCGTGCTTTATCGGTATTATAGGTCGTGCATATCTGCTTCCGACTGTACTTGGTGAAAATGGTGCATCTTCCTCAGAGAGTGTATTTATCGAGATGATCAATAAACTGTTTTCCAGTCATCTGGGACTTCCGTTTATCGGAGGAATCTTCCTCTGCGGTATTCTTGCGGCAATTATGTCCACAGCGGATTCACAGCTTCTGGTAACAGCGTCCGCAGCATCTGAGGATTTATATCATCAGTTCATTAAGAAGGATGCAGACTCAAAGGAAATCCTTGCAGTTGCAAGATTTACGGTTATCGTGGTATCTGTTCTCGCATTTGTGATCGCGTGGAATCCGAACAGCAGTATCATGGGACTGGTATCCAATGCATGGGCCGGTCTTGGTGCAGCGTTTGGTCCGACTGTGGTAATGTCACTGTTCTGGAGAAGAACAAACCTTGCAGGTGCAGTTGCAGGTATTGTTTCCGGTGGTCTGACAGTTATCGTCTGGGATTATATACCGTTTGCGGCAGGACAGACTCTTGGTTCTTATACAGGACTTTATTCTCTGGCTGTAGGTTTTGCTGTCAGCCTTGCGATGATCATTATCTTCAGTCTGGCTACAAAAGCACCATCCAAAGAAATCACAGATGTGTTTGATAAAGTGGCAGGAAAATAATAGAATAGAAAGACTATCCATTTTCGGATGAATTTGTTATAATGGCAGTAGCGCAAAAAAGCGTTACTGCTTTTTTAACCTGATAAACTGCGGAGCAGTTATTCGGTGTAGAGCTGCGTAGCGAAGCGGACGATTTTATCCGCTTGATTATTACAAGAAGAAGGTGTCGCACATGAAGAAATATGATTATCTGATAGTAGGAGCCGGCCTTTTTGGTGCAGTATTTGCACATGAGGCCACAAGACGGGGGAAAACATGCCTTGTGATCGATAAGAGAGGTCATATCGGCGGTAATATTTACACAGAAGAAGTAGAGGGGATCCAGGTACACAGATACGGTGCACATATTTTCCATACTTCCAGAAAACAGGTGTGGGATTATATCAATCAGTTTGCAGAATTTAATCATTTTGTAAATTCACCGATCGCAGTCTATAAGGATGAGTTATATAATCTGCCGTTTAATATGAATACCTTCCATCAGCTCTGGGGAGTACGTACTCCTGCAGAGGCAAAAGCGAAGATACAGGAACAGATCGCAAGAATGCACATTACCCATCCGAAGAACCTGGAGGAACAGGCGCTTGCACTGGTTGGACAGGACGTATATGAGAAACTGGTAGAGGGATATACAAGGAAGCAGTGGGGCAGGGAGTGTAAAGATCTGCCGGCATTTATCATAAAAAGACTGCCTTTGCGTTATACTTATGATAATAACTATTTCAAAGATCCTTATCAGGGAATCCCCAAAGGTGGATATACACGTATTGTGAAGAAACTTCTGGAGGGTGTACAGGTATGTCTGAATACAGATTTCTTTGCAAACAGAGAAGAACTGACTGCACAGGCAGATAAAGTACTCTTTACAGGTATGATCGATGAATTTTATGACTATTGTTACGGAGAACTGGAATACAGATCACTGAAATTTGAGACAGAAGTGCTGGATATGGGAAATTATCAGGGCAATGCGGTTGTCAATTATACAGATTATGAAGTTCCGTATACAAGGATCATCGAGCATAAACATTTTGAATTTGGTACACAACCAAAGACTGTGATCACCAGAGAATATCCGGCAGCATGGGAGAAAGGCAAAGAGCCGTACTATCCGGTCAATGACCCGAAGAACAGTGAACTGTTTGACAAATATGAACGTCGCGCACTGGAAGAGAAGAATGTGATCTTTGGCGGAAGACTTGGCATGTATCGCTACATGGATATGGATCAGGTTATTGAAGAGGCGCTGTCTCTGGCAGAAACAGAGCTTACCTATGAAGAGCCATGAAAGTAGAGTTTTGGATCGTAAGAGAAAGGTAACTGTAAAGGCAGCAGACAGTTGCAGATAAAGTAACCGGAAAGGACAAATATATGACAGACACACCAACAATTGCTCTTTATTACAGAGAGCATGATCCGATGAAAAGAAAGATGTTTCTTGACCAGTCTATTGCGGCAGGGGGAGAGGAGGGGGGAAAAGCTGTCCCTAAGGATCCATATAGGCAGGTGAAGATGAGGAGGCAAATGCTGTCCGTAAGGAACTGTGGGAACTGCGTTACGGAGAACCTTCAGAGGCAGGCTCCGGTACACGTGCTGATGGATATCTGGCACTTTGGATGGCAATGGAATATAACAAGGATACAGCGGGAAAGCTGTTTGGTTTAAAGAGGGCCAGAAAAGAAATCGGGAAAAATCTTACCAGGCTGAAATTCAGAGAAATGCAGGAGAAAAGTGAGCTTCACAGAGAACTGCTTTACAGAGAATGCTGCCATATGGTCAAAACCTATATGGAACTCTGCGAGAAGGATAAGGCCTATAACACGATCTTGTGCGGGATTGTCCATATCAGTGAGAAAAGTGCAAAGAGTAAGATTCAGAACGATATTTATACCACTGCCATTGCATTTCCGGAGGAAATCAACATGCAGGAAGAACTGGAAATGATAACAAGGGCAGCAAGAGAAGTTTATGAGGCACATTTCCCGGGAGAAGGCGGATTATAAAGAAAAGCCAAAAAAAAATTACTGGAGGCATACATGAACAAAGAAAATTTGACGGCTTATGAAGTTGTGACAGAAGAAAATCTGACAGATATCCATTCTACAGGCTGGCTTCTGCGCCATAAGAAAACAGGTGCAAGAGTTATGCTGATCGAGAATGATGATGAGAATAAAGTATTTAATATTGCATTCCGCACACCGCCTAAGGACAGCACAGGTGTGGCACATATCCTGGAGCACAGTGTACTCTGCGGTTCAAGGGAATTTCCATTAAAGGATCCTTTCGTAGAACTGGTAAAGGGTTCTCTGAATACGTTCCTGAATGCCATGACTTATCCGGATAAAACCTGCTATCCTGTAGCCAGCTGCAATGATAAGGATTTTCAGAATCTGATGCATGTTTATCTGGATGCGGTATTTTATCCGAATATCTATAAAAGAGAAGAGATTTTCCGTCAGGAAGGCTGGAACTATCATCTGGAACAGAAGGAAGGACCGCTGAAATATAACGGTGTTGTATATAATGAGATGAAAGGTGCTTTCTCCTCACCGGATGAAGTTCTGGAACGGGAGATTATGAATCACCTTTTCCCTGATACCACTTATGGATGTGAATCAGGCGGTGATCCGAAAAATATTCCGGATCTTACCTATGAGAATTTCCTGAATTTCCACAGAACTTATTACCATCCATCCAACAGCTATATTTATCTGTATGGAAATATGGATATGGAAGAGAAACTGGCATTCCTGGATGAGCATTATCTGTCGCATTTTGATTATCTGGATGTGGATTCTGTTATTCAGGAACAGAAAGCATTCGGAGCATGCCGGGATGTGACTCTTGAGTATCCGGTTGCTGAGAATGAGGGAGAAGAGGACAATACCTATCTTTCTTATAACATGGTTGTTGGAAATGCTGCGGACAGTCAGATGGCGATGGCATTTGAGGTATTGGATTACGCACTGTTAAGCGCACCGGGAGCACCGTTAAAGCAGGCACTTCTGGATGTAAAAGCAGGCAAGGATGTCTATGGATCTTATGATGATGGTATTCTCCAGCCATATTTTACAGTAATTGCAAAAGGTTCCAATCCGGACAGAAAAGAAGAATTCGTATCTGTGATCAGACAGGTACTGGGAGATATTGTTAAGAATGGAATTGATAAGAAAGCTGTAGAGGCTGGAATCAATTACTTTGAATTCCGTTATCGTGAAGCTGATTTTTCCTCTTATCCAAAAGGACTGATGTACAGTCTGGATATTCTGGGAGACTGGCTGTATGAAAAAGGAAATCCCTTTGCACAGGTACAGCAGCTTACAGTTTTTGAAAACCTGAAAAAGGCAGTAAACGAAGGATATTTTGAAGAACTGATCCGTAAATATCTTCTTGAAAATCCCCATGGATGCATCATGACTCTTATACCGAAGAAAGGTCTGGCAGCCCAGCGTGAAAAAGAACTGGAGGAGAAGCTGGAAGCATACAGAAGCAGTCTTTCTGAAGAACAGCTGGATGCAATGGTTGAGAAGACGAAAGCACTGGAAGCATATCAGGAAGCCGGCGAAGATCCAAAAGCACTGGAGTGCATTCCGATGTTAAAGAGAAGCGATATTAAGAAGGAAGCTGCAAAGATCGTAAATGAAGAATTAACTGTAGACAACAGTCTGTTCCTTTACCATGATGTATGCACAAATGGCATCGGTTATGTAGATCTGATGTTTAAGACTGACAGTATCGCACCTGAGCAGATTCCTTATCTGGGACTTTTGAAATCCGTACTGGGTTATGTGGATACAGAGCATTACACATACGGAGAACTGTTTAATGAGATCAATGCCAATACAGGCGGTATCAACTGTGGGGTAGAGGTTTTTGACAGAGCTGATTCTACAGAAGAGTTTCAGGCTATGTTCTCTGTAAGAGGTAAGGCACTCTATACAAAAATGGATTTCCTTTTCAAAATGATTGGGGAGATCCTGAACAGCTCGAAACTGGAAGATACCAAGCGTCTCTATGAGATTGTTGCATCTGTGAAGTCCAGGGCACAGGTAAACCTGACAGGTGCCGGACATTCCACTGCTGTACTCAGAGCAGCGGCATATTCTTCTCCGATGGCTGCATTCCAGGATGAGATGGCGGGAATCGGATATTATCAGTTTATCGAAAAACTGGAAAAAGATTTTGAACAGCGAAAAGAGGAAACTGTAGAAGAGCTTTGCAAACTGATGAAAAAAATTCTCCGTCCGGAGAACTTTATGATCAGTTATACAGGTGAGAGAGAGTCCCTGGAGACAGTTCAGAAACTGGCGGGAGCTGTAAAGGCAGGACTTGGCACAGAACCAGTGGAAAAATCGAAAGAGAAGCTGACTTGCACAAAGAAAAATGAGGGATTTAAGACTTCCGGACAGGTCCAGTATGTGGCTCAGACCGGTAATTTTAAGAAAAAAGGCCTGGAATATACAGGTGCACTGGAAATTCTGAAGGTTATCTTAAGTTATGATTATCTGTGGATGAATCTGCGCGTAAAGGGCGGTGCATATGGATGTATGAGCGGATTTAAGAGGAATGGTGAGAGCTATCTGGTATCTTACCGCGATCCTCATCTGAAACGTACACTGGATGTATATAAGGGGATTCCGGATTATATCCGTAATTTCCAGGCAGATGAGCGGGAGATGACAAAATATATCATTGGTACCATCAGCGGAAAGGATGTGCCCAGGACACCTCAGATGAAAGGTTCTGTTTCCAAGACAGCATATTTCTGCGGTGTGACAGAGGAGATGCTCCAGAAAGAACGTGATCAGATTCTGAATGCGTCTGCAGAGGATATTCATGCACTGGCCGAGATCATAGAGGCAGTTCTGGCAGCAGATCAGATCTGTGTAGTGGGAAGCGAGAGCAAGGTGGCTGAGGCTTCTGATGTACTGATGGAAGTGAAACCACTGATCAATTGTTAAAAAAGGAAAGAACAGAATGAACGAAAATTTTAAATCCGGATTTGTAGCGATTATCGGACGTCCAAACGTAGGTAAATCTACTCTGATGAATCATCTCATCGGACAGAAGATCGCTATCACATCCAAGAAACCACAGACAACCAGAAACCGTATCCAGACCGTTTATACCTGTGACGAAGGTCAGATCGTATTTCTCGATACTCCCGGTATCCACAAGGCAAAGAATAAGCTGGGAGAATATATGGTCCAGGTGGCAGAGCGAACTTTAAAAGAGGTAGATGCCATTATGTGGCTGGTAGAGCCAAGTACCTTTATCGGGGCAGGAGAGCGTCATATTGCAGAACAGCTTCAGGGAATCGGAGTGCCGGTAATCCTGATCATCAACAAAATTGATACTGTATCAAAGGAAGAAATCCTTCCTGCTATTGACACCTACCGAAAAGTATGCGATTTCGCAGAGATTATCCCATGCTCCGCACTGCGTGGACAGAATACACAGGATATTATCGGTTGTATCCTGAAATATCTGCCTTACGGTCCTATGTTCTATGACGAGGATACAGTTACTGATCAGCCTCAGCGTCAGATCGTGGCTGAGATCATCCGCGAGAAAGCACTTCATGCACTGGATGCGGAAATTCCTCATGGGATCGCAGTTGCCATTGACCGGATGAAAACGCGTCCGGGAAAAAA
>OGRM01001480.1_pt1 | contig 14264 bp, 13 predicted proteins | sample 1553491 | NCBI WGS metagenome assembly OGRM01 (sample SAMEA2580110, study PRJEB22360) | human gut metagenome | biome: human gut; feature: human-associated habitat; material: faeces | place: Denmark | collected 2008/2010
GAAAGTGAGTGGATACAACCATCCCGAGTGGGTGGGAATGCTCCGTTTTCGCCAGGATACAAGCAATTGTTTTCCTCTATAGTACTCAATGCATCATGAATAAACTCTTCCGGATGCTGTTTCCTGCCATTTACTGTCTGTGGACAAAAATGCTTTACTAAAGAGAGCACCTTATCCCTACGTTCTTGCAAGAATATTTCACCACCAGACAGTGTCCTTTCAATCTGGGTCCTTATATTTGATTCGTTTGTAAATTCTTCGACATCACCATCACCGAAAAAGACAGTATCATCCATTTCATTCACATTGTCATATTGACAAGCTAAACCTAATGCAAGCCTTACACTATTTGTTATAGAACCAAAACGACATACTACAAAATGCTTACTCATACCACACTCTTGCATACATTTGGTAACGATTGCCTCTGCTATGTTATCTTCCACATATACCTTAAGATACTTTTCTGATGTACCAGAAAGCTGCTCATAGCAATCCTCCGATGGATTGTCCAAGCAAAAAGTCTTGGTTGGCGTGTTAAAAATATAACGAACATTAAACTCGGCATCTTTCATCAACTCCTGGCGATGGCTTGTGAAAACAATTTGCAACTGCCTGTCAGGTTTCTGAGCTTCAAGCACCATAATATGTATTAAGCTTCTCAGAGCTGCAGTATGAAGCGTTAGATCTATCTCGTCTATAATTAACAGACTATATTTTGGCGCTCTGTATAGTCTTTGAAGTATACGAAAAACTTTTTGCTCACCAGCCCCAAGATTCAACGTATGGCAATTTACGCCATTTCTATCTACAGTAAAACAATCTAATTTGTTTATCTTGCTTATCTTTAGATTCTCATATTGTACACCCATGATTTGTGTCGCAGCAACAGAAATCTGATTATCTTGCACGTCGCCTATCAAGGGAATGAATGTGACTCTACTGTCAGAAACCTTTTCTATGTCAGGGATACTATCTGATAATGATATATATATGACATTCCTGTCTGGTTTACTCGCTTGTCGAGGCTTCCATTCTGAACCTGGTTTACTATAAGTTATGGTTTTATCTGTGACTTGGTGTCTTCTACCTGACAACTGATAATAATCCATTAAGCAAGAATAGGAACTACCTATCCATTTATTAGCAGCTGTGGTATATTTGAAAAAACGGCTCATCTTGGTATTTTCTGAGGTTTTAGCCCTATATAGACACATGATAGTTTGCAATATAGTCGTTTTACCACTTCCATTAAGTCCAAAAATACCTGTGACAGGATTCCCCTCAAAAGATATATCCAAGTCCTTAATACCTCTAAGGGAATTTATCTTCAGACTTTTCAACACCTGCTTATCTGTCACCAATTTTTCTCTTCTTGCCATTATTAAATATGTTTACGTCCAATTATGGTATGTCTCATTTAAAGGATGTAGGTTAGTACTCACTTGTAACTATTCGGTGAACACCGTATAGCATGATCTCAAATAAAGCAGTAACTTTGCACAGCGGCATTGTCATTGCCTATTTTGAGACAAACATAGGAGGTTTTGCCCTCCACCAGCTCATGCCAATGGGGAGTACACCTTGATTTGACTAAAATTTTAATTCATGTTTATCATCCCTCGTCTTCCCAAAACTCAGGAAGAAGAGTATAAAGTTTATCCTTGGGCGTTGTCTTTATGTTTTTCAACACATAAGAGAGCCAGCGCTCCGGATTTTTACCCAGCACCTTGCAGGCACCAAACAATGAGTACATCATCGCTGCCCGCCTGCAGGCATCCAAGTCTCGGCAGAACAAATAAGACTTCTTGCCCATCACCATGTCACGGATCAACCTTTCAGTATCCGTGTTGTCTATCGGCATCTCTATAAGCACGAAGCTGCTCGACGCTAGTGTCAGCAGGAAGGATGAGCGTCACGCCATTGGGACAGACCAGTTTTAGATAAGGACTGCGGGAGGGGCGACTATTCGCCGCAACACGCATCTCTTTCGCCTCATGGTCACCGATCACAACCTCGGCGAACTTTGGCTTGCTATTGTTGAATGTTTTCTTGCCTTGTACCATAATTTGAACAAATTTAATTACACGGTGCAAAGGTGCAAAACTTTTTCTAGGCGCACAATACGGCTTTCACCGAATACTTACAATACAGCTTCGAACTAAAATCTACAGTAATGCTTCGTGACGCTCTATCTCTTCTGGAGAAAAGCGCATTTTAATTAACTTTGCAGGTACTCCTCCAATAATACTATAAGGAGGGAAACTCTTCGTGACAATAGCTCCTGCAGCCACCACGCTTCCACGTCCAATTGTCACACCCTTCAATATTGTAACATTGGCACCACACCAAACATCATCTTCTATCACAACTGGAGCATCTTGATTTGGCATTTTATCATCATCTCCAACGTCTATAATGTATTTACCAATGAGGTCTATACGGTGATCGCCTGTTATAATTGTTGGCTTGGGACCAAAAATTACTTTTTTCCCTATCGTTAGCTCTGCTCGCGTGCAGTAAAAAGTGGATCCTTTAGGAATTAATGTAAAATCGCCTATAGAAAGATTATAGAGCCCTTTAATGTCTGAAGAAACAGGACGTAGAAAAACATTTTTGCCACAATGCTTCATACACTTTTTCCAAATTGGAGCCCATAATAAATCCCATATATAGGAAAATGAGAGGCTGAGTTTTACCCCCCCCAGCCACAGAAAAGACACATTCTTCATTTTATTTATCAACTTAATAACATAATGTTTTATACAATTCACCTATTTGTTTATTGATAGTGTCTAAGTTAAATTTACTTTCGGCAAATTCAACTGAAGCTAAGGATATACGACTACGCAGCTCTTCGTCGACCATCAATCTTTTCAACTGCCCAGCAAGCGAGTCGATATCACCAGGATTAAAGAGAAGCATATTCTCTCCATCTATAGCCACATCAGGAATGCCACCAACAGGAGTTGTTATTACAGGAAGACCATACGCCCATGCATCAAGAACAGCCATAGGGAAACCCTCTGCATAGCTTGGAAGACAGAAAATCATAGATTCACGAAATACCTTATCTTTCTGTTCACCTGAAACCCATCCAAGAAATTCAACCTGATTAGCAATACCTAATTCTTTAGAAATAGCTCTACCCTTTTCCACTTCTCCATTTCCAGCTAAGACAACGTTCCAATCTGGATATTTTTTAGCTATCTTAGCAAATGCACGAATCAAATCTTGGTAACCTTTACCCGCATAAAGAGTTCCCGAAAATAATATCTGTTTCTTCTTTTGTAGAACTGGTTCTTTACTGATTTGTGGACATGGATTATAACATACACGATAATCACGTCCTTTGCCAGTATGTTCCTCTACCATATGTAAAAGATTTTCTGACAGAAGCAAACTAACATCTGCAACTGAAAAAAGATAACTGTAGTCTTTATTCCATATTTCATGAATTTGACTACCACAATGCAGATGAATAATAACCTTTTTACCTAATGCTTTTGCAACCTTCACAAAAGGCACTTTTCTTCTTGCCGTTGTTCCAAGACTAAAATGCACATGTACTATATCATAGAATGGAATCCTTATAAGAAAATCCAGCCATGCAAAAGCAAGATATGCTAACTTACGAACGTTATTCCCATCACGATGTGTTTGAACCCAATGACAATGAAACTTCTTCCACTGCTCACCTTTCTCATGAGCTTTCAAAACAGCTGTAATTCCACCTCGAGTTTTACGAGATGTAGAGATTATCAAAACTTTAGCCATACTATTCAAATAAACTAATAAAGTCAGTAACTTTTGCCGTAGGAAAGGTCATTTTAAAATCTCTAAGTTTCAAAGCTTTTTCCATAGCTTCAGCCATCGCCTCTGGCTGATCTGGTTTTACCTTGTATCCATTATAACCTTCTTCGACCATGCGATCAATGACAGGAATACAAACCGAAGCTACAACGGGTCGCTTTAAATACATTGCTTCTAGCAAGACGTTAGGCAACCCTTCTAATCGCGATGGTAGCACAAAGCAGTCACAATGAAGTATCCACTTATATGGATTAATCTGTTCTCCCACAAAATGCACATATTCTTGCAATCCACACCCTTGTACCATCTTGACGATTTTTTGATAATTAGAATGTTGAGAACCTATTTTGCCCACCAGGTATAAATGAGTGTTCAAATTGTGGCCATGTACTATTCTAAAAGCTTCAATAAGAACATCATGCGCTTTATGTATGGAGAAATTGCCAACAAACAAATACTTAATCGTGTTATCTTGAGGGTATGGATTATCTTCTTTTATCTTTTGATTTATTGTGTTAATGTCTATAGGATTATGCAAACAAACAATATGCCTGTCGTTAGTCCCTACAAGTTTTATCAGTTCTTGCTGCATCTCTTCCTGTTGGGCAATCACATGATAAGCAGACTGATATCGCTTGGACAATTGAAACAAAAACTTACGACTAGTTATATAACGTAGCATAGAGTCGTTGCGTACTATACTTTTAACGCCACACCATTTGGCACATTGTATCAGACGAACATTTAAACTCATTGTAGACGCGAATACGAAACCTGGCTTTTCCTTTAAGATCACACACGACATTCTGAATCGAGAAAACACATGAATGTTATGCCATGGGATTCTAATTACTTCATAGCTCGTTGGGATAAATTGTAGTATCTGTGTCATACGTCCACAAACTACAAACTTCACTTCGAATTGTTCAGACGGGAGCATTTTCCCTATATTTATGGTCATACGCTCTGCTCCTCCAACTCCCCCAAACAAAAAGAATAGTATTTTTATCTTATTTATCTGCATTTCTATCAATTATTATCGACTAGTACAATATAATCGCATGAAGCATCATATAAAAATACACAATAGAATGTGTAAACTTCTATTCAATAGCGCCATTACTATTCGATGTAACTCATTAAATGTTCAAAAGCTATTGTTGCAGAATGGCTTCTTTCAAAATATTCTTTAATATTCTTAGACAGAGTTTTATACCTAGATTGATCTTCAAGCAACTGTTCCACTCTGGAATGAAGTTCATTTTGGGTTTTTACAAAGTATCCTAAAAAGCTAGAAGACAAAAGATGATTAGGATCAACTGTTGAAACAACAGGAATACCATTTGACCATGCCTGCAAAAAGGTATTAGGAAAGCCCTCATACTCAGACGTACAAACTAAAACTTTCACTTTTCCGAACAAATTATTAACTTCTTCAAATGGCATAGATCCCAAGAAACTAAGATTATCAATACTCTTCGCCTTTTGTCTGACTTGAAGGAAATAATCCCTGTCCCCAAAAGTTACTCCACCAACCATTGCGAAGTTATAGCTTGGCATCTCTTTTGCAAGTGAAACAAACCATTCTGGCCGCTTTAACCTACGCATGTTTGCAACCCACAACACATCATACTTTATATTTGCTTCGGACACTGCAGGCGTATTAGGCCAAATATTAGGAATTATAAGACTCCCCCTATTATAATTTGCCAACAAAGTTCTCTTTTGATTTTCGTTCTGAACTATGACATGAGAAACAAAGGATAAAGAATGACGATAGAGCATAGTATTTATTTTATTACCCACCAATATATCTTTTCCAGGAACAAAATTCGCATCTGAAGCACCAAATAGAATGCATTTCGCATGTACTATTTTGGCTAACAACGCAACCCAAAACAAACTACGATCAGCACCTCTGAATACAACTATTTCGGGACGGATACAAAGTAATACATATAGACTAAAAAAGAAATTATAGATAACATCTACATACCTATATTTTTTTAAACGCAAAAGATGAATTTCTTCAATACAACATGTTTTATTATTTGAAAAAGAAAAAACGCTCCATCCTTTTGAGACAAATGTCTTCGCCCAAAAATACAGTTGAACAGTAAGTCCTCCTACAGTTCCTTTTCCTGAAACAAGATCATCAATACCTGTGTTCCAAATAATTACCTTTTTATTCATGATCCAGTTCGCTAATTAGATCTTCAACCATCCAACCACAAAAATCAAATCCGCAACCAGCATGCCATTTCATGTCTGTCGTCCAGTATCCTTCACAAGCATCATAGCCTTTAGCTGTGAATCCATAACTACATTCAATAATCAGCGGATTTTCATTTGCATCAAAGACGAAATCAAAACCTACACTCTGACATTTGAGTTTCTTGTTCAGATCAAAAGCAATCTCTATACACCTTGTATCAATTTGGTTAACATCATAGACTATATCACCACTTCCTGACGCTCTAAAATCATTTTTACGACAATTACGTCTAATGGCAAAAGCTTTATTACCAACAATACACACACGAACATCATACTTATTTCCCGGGATAAAATCCTGAAAATATATATATCCAATCTCGTTTTGGCGATAATGAGCGTATTCCGTAGGATAACGTTTTGTAGCGTAATACAAAGGGCGTAACACATCACGGACAGACACTTTACCCGCCTTATACTTTATTAGCTGTTCTTTAAAAGTACTATGCCAGTCGTATTGTAAAAAACCTTTTCCGAAGGCTTTTTGTATCAAAGCAACAGCTTCGTTTCGAGTATGTGCAAGTTTAACATTACAAGCCCCTGCTCCTCCCTTAAGCTTAAAAACCTTTGGAAAACTTGTTTCTTTGGCCCACTCCATAGCCTCACGCTTCGTGAAAAACACATAGGAACGCACAAGAGGTGCATTCACTGCTTCTAATAAATATTTCTCGGCTACCTTATTATCAAAATGCCAACATGTATCAGGATTTGGATATACTTTTTTTCCACTTTTACTGACAGATGTCAATAAAGCCACTGCCATTTGCATATCCTTATAGTTAGACTGGTGAAAATGCCACATCAGAGCATCACAGTCTTCTACTTGCTGAATTATATCGTTTCGGTATGGATCTACTATTTTATAGTCTATACCTTGGCCCTTACAATATAATAACCAACGATCTGAAAAAGAAGTTTTACGATCTACAATAGCAATTCTCATATTTTTGTTTTTTAATGTACGCCAAAATTAAACCTATACATATCCAAAATACAGGCTGGTTGTATGTCCAAGTTGTGAATGACATGAAAATGATTGTCACATATCCACCTAAATAAACTAACGCTTCATAGGAATGCCATTTGGCCTTCCTAATTAATCCTTTTGCCATCTTTAAATAAAACCAGAGAAAAAGAGACGAGCCAACAATTCCACACTCCGTTAATTGCACCATATATTCCGTATGCAATGTATAAGCAGAATATCCTAAATTCAAATAATTTCTCAACCCAATTCCAAGCCATAAATTATCCAAAAAGACATCCCAACCTGTAACATACATAATAGCTCGGTCATCCATTAACGAGAGAAATAAATTATCATCATAATCGCCAACCGCAGACTGCTCGTTAGTTCTATAAAATCTTTCCCATAGATCTGACGAGATAAAAGTGTCTGATAAAGCATATAATATCAATCCTACCAGCACTGAAACAAAAAATGTCTTAAATGAGAATTTCTGCATTTTAGAAAGATAAGTAAAAAGTAGCACTATGAATAATCCACCAAATGCTTTTCTGGTAGCACTAACTACAACTAAGAACACTGCCAATACAGAAACTACAACAAACAGTTTTAATGATATATCTTTATGTATAAATCTAATCGCAAATACGAAAACCATAAAAACTATGGTTATAGGAACTATATTTCCAAATGCAGAAATACCGTGTCCCTCATATTCATTTGTTGAAGGGATCATCAAAGTACCCAACAAATACAACAAGATTACATATCCAATATATTTTAAAAGAGAGTCTCTTCCTGTAAAAGCTCCGTCAATTATACACTTTGCTATAAGCGGCCCAGAGACTACACCTGTACAAAATCCAATTATGTCGGCAGGGGGCATAGGAGTACCCTGAATAAAAAACGTATTAATCAAAGCATACGCTACCCATATCCACCATATTAGTAAAGGCATAGATAAAAATTGCTTTTGATTGGCAAAAAAACTATATGCTAGAAATGCTAAAGTTCCAAAGAAAGGGATTCTTCCTTTACCATCAAACCCGATAAAATACTGAAGGACAGGCCATAAGACTATAAATCCTATATAAAAACCATTAAGCTTTGAATTTAAAGAATTCACAGGGCTATTTTTAAACATATATTCAACAATAGTTATAAGTAAAAACGGATATTATGCATAAAACTCAGAATAATTAAAGAATATGCGCTAACGAATTTATTAGTTTTCCTTTCATGGTAATTAGTATTCTGCGCTCATCTGAGAACATTCTCAATACCAAGAAATAGGAGATAGCACAACACAAAATCCAAACAAATTGCAATACATAACTATCACTTATATGCAATAAAACTAAAGCCACCACACTCATAGCAACACATGCGATTATTTCAGGCAAAACATTTATTATCATTTTAACCGGAGATATTTTTATACAATAATAAGCGAAAAGGAAATTTACAGCAATAGCTTGCAAGCGAATAAAAGAACGCGTGTAAAACAATACGGAGAATCCGAAACCTATTGCAAAATACACAGCAGGTATAAGTACTACCAAATGCAGTATTTGAACGAGAACAGATAATTTCGGTTTACCGACAGCAGGATATATATTGCTACAAAATCTTGAGAACACTATGGTTAAGACCTCCATCAAAGCCCATATTCCTATATATGGAACGGCCTCAACCCACTGTTCACCTAGCATTATCTGCGTTATTAAACCGCTGAACAAAAAAATACCGACCCCTATCGGTAGCAGCAAAATGCTTAGATACTTTTGCATATTCAGTATCATTTTCCGCATGGCAACAAAATCATGCTGAGTACGAGCCAATGCAGGCATTATTACAGGTAAAACTGCCGCTGCTACGATTGAGGTAAATTGTCCGACAGTCGTCATTGAAGTTTTATATATACCAAGATAATATGAATTGAGCATATTGGCAATAAAAAGGATCTCAACATAACTCGTACACCATACTAATACGGCATCAAATACAGACCATATACTAAATGACAACATTTCCTTTAACCTAATCCTACTGAAAAAGAAACGAGGTTTCCATGGAGACTGAAATGTTAGAATTATTGCATTTGCCAAGTTCACAGCTATTGTACCAAAAACCAAAGCCCAATAAGAACGTAGCCATAATGCCAATGGTATAGTTACAAACAAAGGTATCATAGTAGCGGCAAGACGGCGATAAAACAGAGATTTGAAATCAAGTGATCTTTTGAACACCGCCATCTGAATACTTGAAAAAGCCTCAAGTGGAATTGAAGCACAAGCTACAATAAGAACAATCCCTAGCCCTGGACTTCCGACCAAGGCCGCCAACGGCTCAGCGAACACAGCAATCATTCCCCAAAGCAACAAGCTCATGGTCAGATTCGACCAAAAAGCTACATTGATAGACTTGTCTTTGTCCTCGTCACTTTTAAACTCATGCTGTATAATATAGCGCTGGAAACCCGCGTCTGTAAAAATTTCGGCAAATGCAATAATCATAGTCAATGTAGTGACCACACCAAAAGCATCGGGAGTCAATACACGCGCCAAAACCATGGTCGTAATTGGGCCGACCAGTTTTCCTATAACCTCTGCGTAGGCAGACCATTTTGTAGCTTTCGCCACTTTATTACTTAATTCTGACATATTTATGTCTTTTTTCATGTAGCCGTTGGTGGTATCGAACCACATTTCTAAAAACTACCTGTACAACGGCTTACCTTAAAATATTAGAGACGGGCATCTATGATTTCACGAGGCAATGTACATTTCACGTCAAAGATGACATGCTCGTCCTTAAGAAGAGCAGGAACGTCAAGCCCCTCAAACTTCTTATGAGCCACGGCTGCAATAGCTGCATCAAACTTCATCTTTGGCAATTCGTTCACGACGTCAATACCATACTCTCGCTTGGCGATTGCTGGATTTGCCCACGGATCATAGACCGTTACATTACAATTGTAGTCCTTCAAAGCCTTATAGATGTCAATGACCTTGGTATTGCGGACATCAGGGCAGTTCTCCTTGAAGGTGAAACCAAGTATGATTATCTCAGAGTTAAGCACCTGAATTCCTTTCTTAAGCATGTGCTTCACGGTCTCGGTTGCTACATACTCACCCATACCATCATTCATACGACGACCAGCAAGGATGATCTCGGGATTATGACCATGACGTTGGGCGCACTGTGCCAAGTAGTAAGGATCTACGCCGATACAGTGGCCACCTACCAAACCAGGGCGGAACGGCAGGAAGTTCCACTTGGTACCTGCAGCCTCCAAAACGTCAAGCGTGTCTATTCCCATCTTGGTAAAAATGTGAGAGAGTTCATTGACAAAGGCTATGTTGATATCGCGCTGAGAGTTCTCTATCACCTTTGCGGCCTCAGCCACTTTGATGGTAGGGGCAAGATGGGTGCCTGCAGTGATAACGGAGGAATAAACCTCGTTGACATACTTTCCGATTTCGGGAGTAGATCCAGAAGTCACCTTCTTGATATGCTCTACCGTATGCTGCTTGTCGCCCGGATTGATACGCTCGGGGGAGTAGCCTGCAAAGAAGTCTTCATTCATCTTCATGCCGCTAACCTTCTCCACCACAGGAATACATTCGTCCTCAGTCACTCCTGGATAGACCGTTGACTCATATACCACCACATCGTCCTTGGAAATCACTTTACCCACCGTGGTAGAGGCTCCATAAAGAGGAGTCAGATCGGGATTGTTGTTCTGATCCACAGGCGTGGGAACGGCAACGACATAGAAGTTGCAATCACGAATAGCCTCTATATCGGAGGTACACACCAAGCCGTGATGGTTGATGGCATCCTGCAACAACTCATCACTCACTTCCAGTGTCGCATCATGACCAGCCATCAAGGCCTCACAACGCTTAGCATTCATATCAAAACCTACTGTCTTGTATTTCGTAGAAAACAGACGGGCAAGCGGAAGACCGACATAACCAAGGCCTATTACACAAATCTTTGTTTCTTTCATCTTTGTTTATTTTTTATATAGTGATTACAAGTTCTTTTTATACCAGTCAATAGCTGCAGCTATACCACGTTGGAAGCTCCATTCGGGGTCATAGCCCAACAGCTCCTTTGCCTTGCTGATATCGGCATTGGAGTGCTTGATGTCGCCCGCACGGTCAGGGCCAAACTCGGGTTCTACGTCCACACCAAGAGCCTTGGTCAATCCATAGTAAATATCTATCAAATATTCACGGCCTCCGTATGCAATATTGAAGGCTTGTCCAGCTGCCTCATGGGGAGCAAGGCATGCTTTGAGGTTGGCTTCGATCACATTTTCAATGTAGGTGAAGTCTCGTGATTGTTTACCGTCGCCATTAATGCGGCATTTCTGTCCATGGAGCAGTTGCTTGATAAACTTGGGTATCACAGCTGCGTATGCACCGTCTGGATCCTGCCGACGACCGAACACATTGAAATAGCGCATTCCGTAAGTGTCCAGTCCATAATGCCGCGTGTATTGCTTTGCCCATTCCTCGTCACACCGTTTGCTCACCGCATACGGGGAAAGCAGATTGCCCTCAACTCCTTCTTTCTTCGGGAGATTAGGCTCGTCGCCATATACGGAGCTTGATGATGCATAGACAAACTTCTTCACGCCTTTCTGGCGAGCCGCCTCCAGCATGTTCAATGTTCCTTGAATGTTGTTGAGAGAATAGAACAAGGGCATCTCTATGGAGCGGGGCACGGATCCCCAAGCCGCCTGGTTAAGGACATAATCGACTCCTTCGCATGCCTTCATACAAGTGTCGAGGTCCTTGATGTCGCCCTTGATAAACTCGTAATTAGAGTTGTCAAGAAACATATCCACATTCTTCTGTTTTCCTGTTGACAGGTCATCAAGTGCCCGCACTCGATAGCCCATATCAAGAATTGCTTCACAAAGGTTACTGCCGACAAAGCCAGCAGCACCAGTTACAAGGAATAATGATTCCTTTGGAAATTTCAAATGCTTGTATGCCATATTTTATAATAAGTAAGCTATTGTTTATTCTTAAAGTAAGCAATCGGTTCTGATGCGTTAAAGCATACAGCGAGAATCGCTTATATTCTAAATCTCACCACATCCATTACTGCATCATCTTTGTGTTCTTGCAACTCATGGTAAAATGGATGTCGAATTGTCCCCGTCGGGTAATCCTTTCACCTGATTGAGTTCGTTGTGCATGGCTTCCAAACGGGCATTGAACTTAGAAGTAAGTTTCTCCCGCTCACAAGTGTACGCTTTTTCCAGCTCTTGTTCACGAACCTCAAATTCGGAGCGAACCTCCGCAGCAATTGATTGCCGAAGAGTTTCCATAATGTTTACATCGCCGCTTCCTGTCATAAAAGCCATGAGCTTTTGCATCATATCATTTATCTGATCTATCTTTTCAGACAGTTGGTTGTTCAGGCTTGAAGCCATAGCCTCCAGCTCCTCTATTCGCTTATCACGAGCACGAAGTTCCTTGCAAAGCAGCCTGTTTTCGGCTGCCCAGTCATGAGCTTCCGCACTAATCGCTTCTGTGGACTTGGTTTCAAGTTTCATTATGGCTGGGACAAAAGTATCGTGGTTTACTTCCAATAGACCAAATCCTTACGAAGTAAGGGATATGGCTGGCGGAGAAGCTGTCAAGGGGGCTTAATCGTCGTCAATCAGACTTTAAATACCCTATTAGAGTAATTCACTTTTATACTCAGAAAGATATTTACATTTATCCACTATTTGTTGTATACCATCATTGTTATGATTTTGTCTCTTGTAAACGATATAAGTGATATACTCACCGTTCTTATCTGTCATCAAATCATTAACACTATGACCTCCATCTTTGACATTCTGACACTTCTTGTCTTCTTTGCAAGAATCAATCAAAATTGACTCCATTCTAGAAACCTTATCCGGACTCTTATCCGTGTAGAGGACTTTTATTTCATCATACTCGTCCTCGTACCCGTTTTTAAAGCGTTCATCAGCTTTTTCACCAGTCTTACCAATTTTATATGAACAACTTACTTTTATTATACTTGACATCGTGTCCATAACTTTTGTGATTTCTTTTAAGGAAGGCTGAGCACTATTAGTTTCTTGATTTTTTGACACTGAATTCATAAAAATATAATGATAAATGATTAGTTAATACTCAATAAAGGGTGTTGCGTTTATACAGACACATGGATAAGTAACCGTTTGCTGAGTTAGCAAAGCATAAATTACCTTTTATTACTATCTGTCTGATGTCAATCCTTTTGGGGTTGGGTAGAGGAATAGAACTGCTGGAAGGCTTCCCGGGCATTGGGGGCCACGATATGATTGCCACCGAAGAAGTAGATCACCAATCTTTTGAAGCGCTCAATTCTTCTCGTTTTGTATCAACTAATTCATGCAGTAAAACAATACTATCAGTTAACTCCTTATGTCCATCCTTTTTATCGTATTTTAGGAACTGCAAACTTAATGTGTCTTCTAAAATAGAGAACTCCTCCAAGGACATACTATCTTTGGGAGTAACAAAATAATGCTTTCTTTTATACTTGTTGCGAAATGTATAATCCTCCAACAATAACTGTATGTCAGGATCATGGACCCCCGCCCCAATAAAAATAAAAGTATGGGTAAGCAATAATGCATCAAGTAGATTGTAAAAACTCGCGTACTGACTTCTCGCCTTTGCATAATCTGCTTTTGTGAATATAACCTCATCTGTAGCAGTTATATCACCATGATTTTTTATTATTAATCTTCTAGCAGACCTAATGGCATCAACTATATTGGTATCACTATATTTTGTTATTACTACATCATTACCAGGGATAGAATGCACATATTTCTCATATATTTGATCAAAGTTGGGAGTGATAACTATTCTCGAATCAAGCTGTTCTATTTCTTCATGAATTTTTGCTTTCAAGAAATGTTTATCAAAGAATTCTGATTTCAGAAAATCCTTATACTCATCTGCTCCTAAATGTTTTCGAAGCAGTTCACAAGCAAGCAACAAATCTCCTTTCTTTATTTTACTTTTTAAAGTAGTTTTCTGCTTACAAGTGATCGATTTTGGTAATTTCAAGACTCCATTTTTCAACACTTCTGTCCAGGTTTTGGGACGCTCGCCTTCTTTATTGACCTCAAATCCGCAACTAAGCCCTTCAACGTGCTTATTGCGTGTACACGTCCTCT
>OGRM01001481.1_pt1 | contig 14264 bp, 10 predicted proteins | sample 1553491 | NCBI WGS metagenome assembly OGRM01 (sample SAMEA2580110, study PRJEB22360) | human gut metagenome | biome: human gut; feature: human-associated habitat; material: faeces | place: Denmark | collected 2008/2010
ACCCTACAATTTTTGAAGCCAACTTTTAGTCGACCCTATCTAATTGTGGATTACCTAAAAAAGGCCGTTTCATGCCAAAAGTGGCGAGAACGACCCATTTGTAAACGATGTTTTCAAAGAATGAAATTAGAATCCAACTACATTCAAAACTGCTGCAATAGCCCAAATAGCTGCCATAATCAAGTTTAATACTTTACTAAATTTCTTATCACTTAAGTAAGCTAAAGTAATACTGTATAAACAACAGATTCCTTCCAAAACAATGATTACCATTAATGTGTTAAATGTACTAAACATAAAAACCCTTCCCTTCTAAATATTTCTATAATCTTGCACATTTTGTGTCATAGCCATTTTTCTTTGTCTTTCTAAATTTAAATCTAAGTGAGACGCATCCTGAATCACTTTTACCATATCTTGGTAGTCATTCGCATCAAAGACAAAGTTTGGCAATACATATTTGCGATTATGGATCGTTTGATTAAATCCAAGAATCAACAGATTATGTAAGAATGCTTCTTTTGTGGCATCCACGATCTCATTTTCATAGTTGACATCTAAGAAGTAGTCACACGTATTAAATAAATCTAAGATTTCACTTGCCTTGCATCCTGGATACAAACGTACATTATCATATTTTTCAAAAGACATCAACTTTTGTGACATCTCTGTTAATGCACAAACATGGAATTTCATGTTAGGCATAGCCACAACCAATTCATTCAACTTCTCAATACGATCTGAATTTGTACAAATCAAGACATTATTCGAATGTCCATTCTCTTTTCCAAAGTTATATACATAACCCAAAGGTTTGACAATATTACTGTTTGCACCTAAAGAAATTAATTTCTCATACGCCTCTTTTTTCTGAACATAAATCTTAGAAGTTCGTCTAGAATTACCATCCAAAATAACTTGCATATTTCCAGGAATATCTTCTCTATAACCCTCTTGCCAGAACAATACATCACTATGTTCACGATCTTCTAAGCTTTCTGATACAAAGAATGGATTCGATAAGGAGTTATAGAATAGTCTTGTTGGATATATATCTAATTCGATAAATAAATGCTTCGCAAATTCCACTTTATTCTTAAAGATATATACCTTATCATCTTGATTTAAAATAATATCATGCGTCACAAAATTCTCAACCACTTTTTCATTGCCTGAAACATCATAATAACTTCTAGATACAAGCTGACCTTTTTTATTAAATATCGTTCTCGCATACAAGAAACCATATTTATTATAATGATCACTCACACGAGCTACATGTGTATCATCATACCAATCTACAATCTTGACAAGCCTTTTATGTAAAGGAGAAGTGAAAAAAATCTTACCTCTTTCATGATTTAAATCAAAGACTTGACCACCCGTATTACTCGCCTTGATTTCCCAATAATCCGGAACATCAATCTGGTTAAAATATCTAGGCTTTCCACCCTCTTTTTTACCACAATAATACGTATAAATACTCATGACATCCTCTGGTAAATATCCATCATCACTAAACGTAATAATAGGACCATTAAATCCAGAAGAACGCATACTTTGATACAACATTTGACTATCTTCATCAAAATTATCTAATAATACAACTGGAGTTTCTAACATACTGCTTCCCTCCATTTTTCTTGTACGTTACGAGTTAAGAAATCCTGAGCTACCAAATAAGATACAGAATGACAATGTTCTAGGTCTTGTTTAAATAAATCCACAATACCCTTTCTTAAAGCTTCAACACGATCCTTATCCTCTTCAGGTAAAGGCATTAAATACCCATTTTCACCATCACAAATAAATGTAGGATTTCCATAACGAACATCAAAACCAATGATTGGTAATCCTCCACCAACAGCTTCCATTAAAGTAAGTCCAAAACCTTCACTTGTACTTCCCGCAATATAAGCCTCATAGTTTTGATACACTTCACTCAAATCATGTTGCCCCATTAAGTGAATATAGTCTTGCGCATTATTTTCTCGAATAATCGTTTCAAGCTTTTCTCTTTCGCCACCAACGCCATAAATATCCAAAGATAATTCCGGTACTTCACTACGAGCTTGAATGACAGCCTTACAAATCCAGTCCACATGTTTTTCACTTGCCAAACGACTTGCCGTAATCAATGAGAATGTTTTTCTTCCTTCTTTGGGATACTTTAATTCCGGTAATGATCCAACTGGAATTGTATATACACAAGGTGTTACACCATAATATTTCTCAAATTGTTGAATCATCAAATCACTTTGTGCTTGTGTTGAACAAATATAGAAATCAATATGTTTATGCATATTAAATTCATACTCATAATAATTATTCCATAAGATATAATCCTCATTTGTCTCTTTTTCACTAAAGTGATCCGCATGCACGACTGTACCTACTCTAGCCGGTTTACAATTCATTAAAATCGATTGACCAATATCAGTTGAACGATCAATAAGAACTACATCATCACTCGTAAGATTCAATTGAGATACCATATAACCTACAAATTCTTCTTTCGAACAAAGTATCTTATCCTTAAACTTATACATCACACGATCATCATCAATCATTTCTTCATACGCAATGCTACCATTCTCATTAAAGAAACGACGATGATATAAATGTGCTGCATTGTCTAATGGCGCATAATATTCTGAATACACACGTCCATACGTAAAGTAATCCTTACGAATCAAAAAACCATTAGAAACCAATTCTACACGATGTACATAATCATCATGATCATTGACCATATAGGCCGTATAGAAATTATTACTTCCACCAAACACATAACGACAAATCTTGCCTTCTCTAGATTTAGTATATTCCGTATTACTAAATGTCTTTTCTAAATCACTTAAAGTATAAGTAACAGGTGCCGTCTTAAAATCTGTAAAGAACGTATATAGCCAAATGACTTCCGAATCTTCAAAACCAATATTCTTCGTCATATGTTCGATATTTTCTTGTGGAAACATATCTGTAAACACGAATTTCGCATCAACACCAATATTTCTAAACATTCTAGCACGGTAAATTTGAGCATATTCAACACCACTACTTGCCCAGCCAATGCCTAAGTTAAAATTATAAATCATAACCCTAAAAACTCCTTTCTTTAAGGATACAATATTATCATCTCGTTGTCTTTACCAAATGAAACTTCTCCCAATAAAATATTACGAATCATCGCTTTTTTTATTGATTTTTCCATATCTTCAAATGAAATTCTAGCTTCTCTTTGATATTCAAACAATAAGTTACGCTGTGCACTTGAACGACCCGAAATGGCAGCCTGTAATTGTTGAAGATAGTCAACCTCTTCAATCCAGCCATCATCTAACGCTCTTAACGTACAAAGACGACAATATTCAGAAAAACGATCCCCTATTGACTTCTTTTTATTATTGAAAGCCATCTTTGAATATTGAATCAAATAATCCTTTTGATTCTTTGTACTCTCATCCATTTCCTGTAAACGATACGATAGATTATCTAAAACATATCTATGAACTGCATAAGAATCTAATTTCTTATTCGACTTCACAAAATCCTTGATGTTGTCTTCACAAATCGAAAGAAGGTAATTCTCATCCAAGCTTTTTCCATCCAATAAATCATTACGAGTTTTATACATAATCGTCCTTTGACGTTGCATAACACTATCATAATCCACCGCATTCTTTCTTTGGAAAACAGATGATTCCGATTTGATTTTCTGTGACTTGTTAATTAATTTTTTAATTCGACGCTTAGAAATATGTTTATCCTTCTCAATATATTTTTCTAAGAAATCGTCCCCTAATATTTCACAAACATCATCCTCTAATGATGTATAGAAAATAGACACACCTGGTTCTCCTTGTCTTCCAGCACGACCTCTAGCTTGTCTTTCATCACGCGTATTATTCATACGACCAATTCCTAATACACATAAACCACCAAGTTCTTTAACCCCAGAACCCAAACGAATATCGGTACCACGTCCTGCCATACTTGTAGCTACAGTCACTACATTTCTCTGACCAGCCTCTTTAATAATTTCAGCTTCCCAGAACGCATTATTCGCATTCAATACACTATGCTCAATATTTTCCTGTACTAATAATTTAGACAACATTTCCGTATCCGAAATTAAAGACGCAATTAGTAACACGGGTTGTCCTGTATTATGTCTTTTTACTGTTTCTTTAATAACCGCATCAAATTGTTCTTCACTCGTTTTAAAATACTTGTCTGGTAAATCCTTTCGAGCCATTGGTTTATTCGGCGGAATAACCACAACTTGTTTATGATAAACTTCTAGAAGTTCATCTTTTCCATCCGCAATCGTACCACTCATACCCGACATTTTGGGGAATAAATTAAACAAGTTTTGATATGTGATGGAAGCCACTGAACGCTGTTCCTGGCTTAATTTTAAACGTTCCTTTTCCTCAATTGCCTGATGAGAGCCACCACGAAGCTTCATCCCCTTCATTTTACGACCCGTACTCTTATCGAGTAATACAATCTCACCAGAGTCCGTTACTACATAATCCACATCTTTATCCATTAAATAGTGTGCTCTTAATGCCAATACGACATGTCTTAAAACATCAAAGTTTTCTTTACTATATAAGTTTTCAATACGGAAATAACGCTGTGCATATTCAATTCCCTTATCGGTTAGCCAAACCTTGTTATCTTCCACAATATAATGTTCATCCTCGACTAGAGTTGTGACAAAAAAATCAGTAATCCCATATAAATTGGATTGAACTCGAGGAGATCCAGAAATAACTAAAGGCATACTTGCACTATCTAATAAAACAGAATCTGCCTCATCAATAATGACGTAATACAATTCACGCATAAAACGATCTTCTTTAGAATGTACTAAGTTATTTAATAAATAATCAAACCCCAATGAACCATGCGTTGTATATACAATATCGGCTGCATAGATTTCCTTCTTTTGATCATTATCCAACTTTTCATTTGTATCACGCGTAACACCAGCCTTAACACTTAAACCCAAAAACTCATAAACTTGACCCATTTCCTCGGCATCACGAATGGCCAAATATTCATTAGCTGTGACCAAAATTGTACTTTTCCCAGTCAATCCATTTAAGTATAAAGGCATTGTAGCTGTTAAGGTTTTTCCTTCACCCGTATTCATTTCTGCCAAATAACACAAATGTAAAGCTATACCACCCAATATCTGTACATCAAAAGGAAACATACCTAGAACACGATAATCCGCCTCGCAACATACCGCAAACGCTTCTGGAAGAAGATCATCTGTTGTTTCACCTTTACTTAATCTATTTTTAAATTCTATCGTCTTATTTTTTAATTCATAATCACTAAGTTCTTTAACCTTTTTACACTCTTCTTTTACCTTACCCAAAAGAAAGTGTAATTTTTTATCGATTTTATTCATTTTTACCCTTCCTTTTCTGTAATCACAAAAGAATGAAAATGCATCTTCGTACCACCCGCATTAATTAGCTGTACACGATAGCTATATGTCTTTAAAGGACACTTAAAATCCATTTCCGGTTCACGAATGATAAGTGTACCCGCCTCATTTTCATAGCGGTCATAAAACACCATTCGTATTAAATATGATTCAAAATCACTCATTTTCACTTGAATATGATAAGAACTCTCTCCATCAATAATAGGTAAGGATGGTTCTGTTCTCATCATCTGGTAGTTTACCTTAGAATACCATTCTTTAATAACAGTTCCAGGAGGCATCAATTCATTTTCAAATTCAATATCGTCCTTTTTATGAAAAGTAATTTTTGAACCATGTAAGTAAGTACCAAATAAATAATCATTCCAATAAATTTTCCAAAATTTACTTTCCATCTTATTCTTCACCTCGATTAAAATCAATTTGTAAAGTTTTGTTATATTGACTCAAAAACCATTGTACAACTGACGTAGTGTCATCATTGTGACGACCATGAATGCCTTTCCCAATAATTTCAACGCTTGTATTATGAATATGAGAAAGAATTTTATGATATGCAGTCATATCATAATCATCTTCAATCATATATGCCATTTTTAATATTGTGTTATTCCAATTTGCATTATCGAATGCATCCCACATTTTACTATTAAATTTTTCAACTGAATCTTCGCTTAAATCACCACTATGTTTAGCCAATACATCTAATGATGTAGGATAACTCCATGGTCGTTTTATTCTTTCATTTGCTGCTACTGTACCTACACTCATTACAGGTTTTCCTAAAAGCAATGTATGTGGTTCTAATTTTGAACCATAATATAAAGAACCAATAGATCCCATTGATAAACCAGATATTACTAATTGCTTATTTGTAAATCCAAGTTGTTTTAGACAATCTTTTATTCCAAATATAATATTTTTTTCATATTCTTTATCTCCAAGGTAATAAGCTCCACCCTCTACACGAGATTCTGTAATCAATAAAAATGGAGTTCCCATTCTACGCATCATATTAAATCCTTCAAAACTTTCCATTGTTTTCCATCCACCAAAATAAACACATAATGGTGGTTTCATATCCCCTGGATCAAAATACATAAAAACTTCTTCTCTTTTAGACGTAACATAACGCACTCCTCCTGGAAAAAAAGCACCATAGGATTTTCTAGAATGATGATCATGTAAGTTAATTATTTTAAGTTTTCCTTTCCCTCTTGCGAGTAAAGAAACAAAAATAGATCCATCCATTTTTTTATTTTCTATTGAAACTACCGATTCCAAATCTCTTTCGTTAAAAACCCACTGGTTTTGAACTGTAGAAATAGAACCTGATTGAAATTGTTCAATTTTTAATTGTATGCTTACATTTGGATCCTTTTCATACTCTAACCAAAAATCAATAACTTGCTCGTTAAATAAAGGAACATTCATTTTCCAATAAGCAATTTGATAAAAATTATCGCCATATTCACCATCTAATAAAACTCCATTATACCCATTCCATGAGATAGAGCCATTAAAGTTTTGTGAAATACTTAAACTTAATGCATTAAACTTTTCACCATAGCCTGAAGAAAAAAACAATTTAATATCATCATTTACAAATTCTTGTAATGTTCGAATATCTAGTACCTTTGCACGTCTAGACGTACAAATCCATGTTGTCCATTGATCTACGTCTACATCATCCAAAAGAAACAATGTATATGCTCGAATTTTCTTTAATAAGATATATGCTTCTTCTTTATTTACACAACGATTTAAAACACACACATCATAGCTACGTTCGGTTGCATCTTTTAAATCATTTATATTATTCCACTCAACATAATCAGGAATATGAAGCCGTAAACTTAAGTCTTCATTTCCAACTTGTAAAACACTAATCTTGTTCAACTTGCTTCATAACTCCCTTCCATTTACGAATTAAACTAGCCGTATTATATTCTTTACCTAATTCATAAGAATAAATCACACACTTATTCCAATTGGTAATATTATCTAAATAATAGGTTAAACGACGAGGTATCTCAGATACATCCTCAACAATAAATCCATTCTTTCCATTATGTACATATTGTGTATTAAAAGAAACAATTTGTGGAATGGCACTACTAATACATGAAATCTGTAGATACAAATCTGGACGTGATGTTACATCCACCATAATACGCTGTTCACGAATACATTTAGAAATACTCAATTCATCCACACATTGATCCACAAAAAACTTAATAGGGACCTTTTCATCTTCATCCAAATCAAATTCCGCTTTATCGTTCGTCTCTTTTAGAGCCAATCTTTCATCTAAACCATTCACTTTTAATTCATCTCGAACAAAATTTAAAACCGAATCCACACGATCCCAGTTTGCATTTCTAGTAAAGAAATGAACTCGTGCTGTTTCATTTGTTTCAAAATACTTAGCGAATAAAACAATCAAAGCTTCTAATTTAGATTGTTCAATTGAATCAATCGGAACTAAGATATTTTGAACCGTTAATTGTTGACTAATCCCAAAATCAGCACGCGTATCAAATGGTGTAATATCTACAATTGGTAAAGTTTTACCCGCATACTTTTCTAAAGGACGAATTTTATGTTTCGAATCGACAATACAATAGTTTGTACTTCGAATCAAAGATTTCAATTCTGCATCTTCAAATAATTCCATACGATTTTGATAGAAAGATAGAATCGTTTTTCTTTGCGTAAATAAGCTTTCTAATAAATCATGATGCAGAGTATGCATAGCTAAACAGAAAATATCAGTTGAATCAGTCATTTCATCTAAGTATGTTGAAAATACTTCTTCAATTAAAGATTCCATTGAATCATAATTCAAAGAATCAAACGCAAACCTTTTATTTCCAATTAAGTAATATGGATTTTCAGAATTGATCTCTATATGATCATCTTCAAAGAAATGGAGTAACTTCCAATTTCCTTTTTCATCCAAATATTGTTCATAAATCGGTTGATTATTTTCATAAACAATTGTCGTAGATAAAAAGCCACGATCATCATATATATTTTTTCGAACCATAATTTCAGATTGAAATAAGAAAACTTCAATCATATTTCCATCTTCCCCAAAATGAATTTCTGCATACTTTTCATTATGAACATAGGCCACAATACAAAATGGTGTATATACAAACTCTGTATGGTTAGGCCACATTAAATCTCTATAAGATAATATATCTACTTTAGTACGTCTAATTTCTTGAATCGCATCAAAACAAGACCAATAAGGCGCATGAAAAACACTTTGACGGTGTAAAAAGTGTCTAAAGTTTGGACAATAGCTCAAGTTTAAAATCTTATATTCCATAATATTATTACGATTAAACATTTGAACCTGTTTTACACTATCATCAAACTCGGTTACTGTTCTTCTTCTATACCAATATTGTTCATTTTCTTTATATTCATTTCCATGATACCAGGAAGGTACAAAATACATCATAATGACTACCCCCTAAATAAATGGCTTATATGAATCAAAATCACGATAAGCACGAATTTCTAAATAAACACTGCACAACAATCCCGAAAGCATCATAAATGTCGTTGGCAGCATAGCTACAGATGCATCTACAATTCCTTTATACTGTAAATACATACATAAACTTAAACAACCACACATAATCAAGCCACTTAAGCAGCTAAAGAATAAGACCCATTTACGAATATAACGACGTGTTGCCTTACCTGCAGGAACATTCACAATACTATCTCCACTCTGTAACAAGTCTTCTGATAAATCTTTTGGATTCACAAACAATAAACTTAATAGCACAGTAAACACAAACAACATCACAATATAAACACGCATACCAAATACGGTTGACATATTTAAATTCTTATATAAGAAATTAATAATTTCTGATTTATGATAATGATGAATCAAAGCCACAATCAATTGTGGAATCATAAAGATAGCTGAGCCAAACATTAAAGCCATGAATCCAACCGGATTATACTTGATAGCTAAATAATTCTTTTTGGCATGCACATTATGCACAGACACTCTTTGTAAAGGAATCTTCTTTTCATGAAGTTCCATAAAGACCATAATGATGACCATCACAAAAGAAATCAAAAGAGGAATCATAAGTGAATCCATAGATGATTTCATTAATATCGCAATCAAAGATTCTGTCATATTCACAATAATAATTGGTGCAAAACCACCAACTCCATACTTCTTATTATTGATCAATAGATATTGAGCAATACTAGCACCAGCCATTAATTCAAAAATCACCACTAAAATGCTCATTAAATCTTTTTCAACATATTTCAATGACAACGCATAAAAAATAGATTGCGCAAGAGCAACCACAAAACATACACCAGTAATCCAATAATTCATAGCCTTAGGTGAAGTACGTGCTCTAGCTTCTTTTGATCGCATTGCGAATAAAATACTGATCAATAAACTTGCCGTAATATATGGTGAAATACCTAAACTCATCACATAACACTTTTGGCCAGCACCACTCACAGCCATCGTCAAAATAGCACCTAAATCAAGCCCTGCATTATTATATTCACTCATATCTATTCCATTTAAAGGAATTCGGTGACATAAAAAATAAACCAAAATCACAACAATAGAAAATAGACATCGATTTCTAACCAAATGTGTCTTTTCCTTCATAAACATCACTCCCAAATAAAAATAACAGTAACTAAAAATTAGCTACTGTTATTTTATCATTATTTTATTTATTTATCTTCTTTTTCTTTAGAAGCATCGTTTCTTTCTTTTGAGGCATCGTTTCTTGCCTTTTTAGAAGCATGTGCATTTACTAATGAAACCAATGCACCAACAATTGGTACCCAAGACCACCATACTCTGTGAGTAACATCCAATGTTGATTTTGGCATTTTTTCTTTTTCGATTGTTTCAGTTTGTTCCTCAGGATTTGCCTTTGGAGTTTCATCCTCTTCAACTTCTTCAGTTTCACGAGGAGCCACTTGTAATGGAGCACGTGTATCCACAACAACTCGACGATATGTAGTATCTCCACCAGTAGTCGTAGTAGTTACACTAGTTGCGAAACTGTCTGATACAGAAGCAGATTCAGAGCTACTTAAAGAGTTAGATTCACTTGAACTTAAGCTATTAGACAATGATTCAGAAACAGCAGTAGAAGTTGATACAGAATCACTCATACTTCCAGAAATTGATTCAGATTCTGAAACACTTAAACTTTCACTGATTGATTCTGAAATTGATTCTGAAGTATTAACAGATTCTGATGTTGATCCACTAGCACTTACTGATGCAGAAGCACTTTGGCTTGCACTCACTGATGCTGATTCACTAGCTGAAGCACTTTGGCTTGCACTCACTGATGCTGATTCACTAGCTGAAGCACTTTCTGAAGCAGATGCACTTAATGATGCGCTTACTGATTGACTAGCACTTACTGAAGCTGAAGTTGATTGGCTTGCTGATACCGAAGCACTTGTACTTTGACTAGCACTTACTGAAGCTGAAGTTGATTGGCTTGCTGTTTCTGAAACGCTTGAATATGTTTTTGAATATGAAGTTTTATTAGCAATCATATCCCCAATTGCAATTTTCCAATTATTTTTATTTGAATCTAAAACTGCAGTTCCATGAAAATCTGGCTCAGTATCTGGAATAAATAAATTACCTAAATATTTCGATGTTTCCCACATAATCGCATTAAATTGTCCATTTGAATAAGATGCTTTATCTAAATAAAATTTGGCATTCCCAATTTTAATTTGTACAAACCATCCTCTTTTGTGGGCTTCAGTGTTATGCACTTTATCGCCACCATTTTGAATTTCAACGTAATTATTATTTACTTTAACTGGGATCCAGTAGTCTGCGCCATTTCTATGATCCTTAACTACAAAAACATCTTTTGGCTGTCCGTTTTCATAAATAGTCATAAATGTTTTATCACCAGAAACTGTATTTTGATCAGTTATTGGGGAAAGTTTTTCAATTTTACCTTCACCTGTTATATAATAACCATTCCATTGAATATTTGCATTACCGTCTGAATCTATAGTCACATACTTTTTGTTAATTTGAGTTTTTAATGCTTTGCCATTATACAAATAAATAAAATCCCATCCATCATTATTATTCTTAACTAAGACACCCTCTTTGATTGGACCACTTTCACTTTTCATAACATAAGCATTATCATTTTTCAATACATTCTCTGCGACTTCACTTCCGTATTTTCCATAAGCTGTTGATATAGAATTAGAGGTAGATACAGATTCACTAAAATATTTACTTATACTTGTTGAAAGATCAATACTTCCACTTTCTGTAATAGGCATTGTAGAATTTCCAACAGTATTCGTTGTATAATTTGCAGCCGATACATTTTTATCTTTGAATAAACCATTAATTAAATTTCCAAATTTATTTGATGAAACCTCATCATTTTTTACTGATTCAGAATTTACTAATGATTCACTATCACTAACGGATGCAGAAATTGATTCACTCTCTGAAGTACTTGCTAATTGAGATTCACTAAGACTTACAGAATCAGAAATTGAATTGCTTTCAACAATTGAATTATTTTCTGATTCAACCGTAGAATCAGATGCACTTGCTGATACAGAAGCATTTGTACTATTTTCAATACTTGTGTAATCTTCAGTAGTCGAATCACTTTGAGATAATGATTCAGACATATATGAAGATGTAGAAGCTTGAGATTCACTAAGGTCACTAACTTGTGACTCATTATCTAATTCAGCAGCATAAACCGCATTGTTACCCGCAAAGATGGTTCCTCCACCCACAACAGCACCAGCAGCAGCTACACCCTTTAAAAGATTGTTCGATTTTTTTCTTCTAACATTTTTCTTTTTCGACATATACACTCATTCCTTCCCTTAAACTTTTTAATTTATACGAAGCCCTTCAAATTAAAAAACAAAAAAATCAAGCAGAGTACACAAAAAGAATGCACTCTTCCCTTACTAGGTTTAATAGAAAACGGAATGCTTGATTTATTCAAGTAAAATAATTGATTTCTAACCATTTTTTAACATTAAATACACAAATGTTAATATGCAAAATTGTCTTTGTAAACATGCTCTTAAATTATATAACCACTTTTATAACTATAGTTATAATCTTAGTAACTAATTATTCTAATTTCATAATCGCATCAACGAATAATTTCTTAGTAAAATAGCCATTGTTGATTAAATATTGTACTTGTTTTAAATTAGAAACCATTCGATTATATTCTTCTTCAGAACAATTCTGAACAACTTGACTAGCTTCTTCTAAACTCGATACCACAAATCCTATACCTTTTTCTTTAATGAAATCTGCATTGGATAAATAATTTGGAATTATAACCGGTATACCTGCAGACAAATAAGAAGCCAGCTTATACGAACAATTCATCTTATAATAATCTCTTTCATCCTCAGGATTTTCTGAATTTCCCCAAACAAGGCCAAAACCACCTTTAGATAGTTGTAATAATAATTCATATTTATTTAACCAACCACCAAAATTAACATTTGTAGAATCCGTAATATCTTCTTTTCCAAACACATATAAAGGTGTTTCTTGATGCCAATTTCTCACAAAAGGAAATCTAGACGCTTCTCCTGTGAAATATAGTTTTCTTTCAAATTTAGGATCATGTAGACGAATATCATTTTTAAAATCCCACATCTTTTGAATTACATATTTCTCATTCTTAACACCATGTTCAACTAAACACTTATACATTTTTTCTGAAGGAACAACTAAAGCATCACACTTATTACATATATTCACAAACTTATCCATCAAATAATAATTGGATTCAAATTGAAGTGGCACAATATCATGAATAAACAAAATAATTTTAGCTCGATATAATTTCATTCGATCAATTAATGAATCATCCCATTCCATCGCATTCCACGTGGGAAACTGAAAAATGACAATATCCCCTTCTGTGATTCCAGAAATCAATCCATCAAAACGAGCACTCATTTCATTCCAAGGCTCCTTTGAACTATCATATAAATATATTGGAAGTTCTACTGCATCTAATGGACTTAATATTTTCACCACTTCATTTTGAGCCATTTTCGCAACACTCCAATATACCTGATTCGTAATATTTGTTACATGTACTTTCAACTTCATCCCATCCTTACATTAAACATGTCTCTAAATACATAAAAAATGGACATGTCCTCAACACATCCATTTTATCACACTATTCAATTAAGGTGACTCCCACTTTCCAGATCTGATTCAAGAAATTTAGATTCAATGTAGCCAAACGATTATGCTTATCATACTTAATAATATAATCATCCATATTTACAAGTGGACCTCTTGTGACATGAATCTTGTTGTTGAGTAATACACCATAAGACATACGAAGAATCTTCTCGTCATCCATCAACATGGTCAAAATACGAATCTCTTCATCTGTTAATGCAGAAATATCCTCTTTATATTTTAATTCATGAATAAAAACACTCTCCAAAGGAAACTTTCTAAAAATACGATCCACTTCTACCTGTGACAATTTACTCACCACAAATACATAGCCACCGAATAAAGTTCGCAATTGAATCTGTTTAGAAACCCTATGATAAAATTCCATCTTAGGACTAAACGCAAAAATACCCTCGTTTTCATTCAAGTATTTACATACTTCCTCTTCCTTAGAACGTATGGTCAATAATACATACCAATGTTCATCCAAATTCATAAGTAAATTTATCTCCTTCTCTAAAATAAACAGTTGGAGATAAACTCCTC
>OGRM01001482.1_pt1 | contig 14262 bp, 9 predicted proteins | sample 1553491 | NCBI WGS metagenome assembly OGRM01 (sample SAMEA2580110, study PRJEB22360) | human gut metagenome | biome: human gut; feature: human-associated habitat; material: faeces | place: Denmark | collected 2008/2010
GCAAAATATCCCACAAATTGTGACGCACATCTTGCAGAAAGCCTTTTTCAGACACACTCTAGTTCTGTCAACAAAACGTAAAAAACAGGACATTCCGCATCTCTGCAAAATGTCCTGCCATTTTTATTTCTTAACTATATTTTAATTACTGCGCTAACACAAATTACTGCTCTATCAGTAATTACCCTTTTTTTATTCTTCAGCTTTATCCACTTTGCTTGCTCTTGCTTCGATTTCTTTTGCCTGGATATCGTTCGGAGCCTGCTCGTAGCGTGCGAATTCATAGGAGAATTCTCCGCTTCCGCCTGTCATAGAACGAAGATCTGTGGAATATCCATAAATCTCAAGCTGTGGAACATCTGCCTCAATAATGGTATTGCCCTGATGATCAGGAGTCATACCAAGAACACGGCCACGACGTTTGTTCAGGTCGCCCATAACATCACCGGTAAATTTATCCGGAACAGTTACTTTCATAGATACAATTGGCTCTAAGAGTACAGGTGATGCATCCATAAAGCCTTTCTTAAATGCAAGAATCGTTGCCATCTTGAATGCCATTTCTGAGGAGTCTACCGGATGATAAGATCCATCATATAAGGTAGCTTTCACACCAACTACAGGATATGCAGCCAGAGGTCCTTTTAATACGCATTCCTGAAGACCTTTCTCAACTGCCGGGAAGTAGTTCTTCGGAACTGCACCACCAACTACAACCTGTTCAAATTCATAAGGTGTCTCCAGATCGCCTGATGGCTCGAAACGCATCTTAACATGTCCATACTGTCCATGTCCACCGGACTGTTTCTTATGTTTACCCTCTACATCTGCATTCTTACGGATCGTCTCGCGGAACGGAACCTTCGGTTTGCTCAGCTCAACATCTACTTTGTAGCGTTCTTTTAATTTATTCATAACGATATCGAGATGCTGATCACCGATACCATAGATAAGGCTCTGACGGTTTGCACTGTCATTTACTACACGAAGTGTCTTGTCTTCACTCATCATCTTCGCAAGTGCCTGGGAAATCTTATCCTCATCACCCTTCTTCACTGCTTTAAATCTCTTGCAGGTATATGGTGTGGAAAGGAGTGCCTTCGGATAAAGAATCGGATTTGCTTTTGTCGCAAGGCTGTCACCAGTCTGTACGCTGTTTAATTTGGCAATTGCACCAATATCACCGGCATGAAGTTCCGGAACCTCGATCGGTTTGGATCCTTCAAGTACATATAATTTATTCAGACGTTCTTCTTCGCCTTTCTCTACGTTTAATAAAGTGTCATCGGATTTGATAACACCGGAGCATACTTTAATAAGAGAATATTTGCCAAGGAACGGGTCTGCAATTGTTTTCCACACATATGCGGATTTCACTTTCGTGAAGTCGTAGTTTGCTTCAAAGATCTCATTTGTCTTCTGAGCGATTCCGTTGCAGGAGCGTTTGTCCGGGCTTGGGAAATATCCGCAGATATCATCCAGTAAGTTGGATACACCGCGAAGATTGATCGGTGAGCCCATGCATACAGGTACGATAGATGCTTCCTGTACGTTCATTGCAAGTGCTGCGGAAACCTCTGTTACTGAGAATGTATCACCTTCAAAATAACGGTCCATGAATTCCTCGCTGGTCTCTGCTACAGATTCCATAAGGATATCATGATATTTCTCCAGATATTCATCCAGGTATTCAGGAATCGGGCATTCCTCTTTCTTACCTTTATCTATGTACTTACGTCCTGCCTGTTTTACAACATTTACATATCCTACAAATTTGCCGTCTTCACGAATCGGGAAGTGAAGCGGTGCAATCTTCTTGCCGTAGAGTTCAGTGAGCTGTTCTACTACTTTACGGTAGCTGACATCATCTACGTCCATATCTGTGACAAAGATCATTCTCGGAAGTTTATATTTCTCACATAAGTTCCATGCCTTCTGTGTTCCAACCTGAACGCCTGCTTTACCGGAAACTACAATGATCGCTGCATCTGCTGCGCTTACTGCTTCTTCTACTTCGCCTACGAAATCGAAATATCCGGGAGTATCCAGCACATTGATCTTTACCTTATCCCATGGTACCGGGATCAATGTGGTAGAAATGGAAAAATGTCTCTTAATCTCTTCTTTGTCATAATCGCTGACAGTATTTCCGTCTTCTACTCTTCCGAGACGGTTAGTCATTCCTGCTAAGTAAGCCATTGCTTCTGCCAGTGTAGTTTTGCCAGCGCCCCCATGACCTAAAAGGACTACATTTCTAATTCGGTCAGTTCTAAATACATCCATGTTGCGTACCTCCCTGTTTGTCTGTTATGTTATTGCCGCCTGTAACGTCCGCAGCAACGATATGGCTATATATTACTAAATTTTTTTATATTTTTCAAGTATTTTATGAAATTTTAACATCTTTTTTTGTGAACTTCTTGTAAATTGATGAGCATTTTATATATTTTCAGTAATTTTTACGGATTTCGACTGTGAACTTTATCTTAAGTGTACAGCTACTGACTATAGCAATCCTCGTAACCAGCGTGTGATAGACAGAAAAGATACCTTCATATGATACGGCATTCGCTTTGCCGCTTTAAATTATTTATGTATAAAAGTGCCGTATGAATTGACTTTTCACATCATATCCTTTAAAATAGTAAATTATGAAATCATGTAACTGTTCCGTATTTTCACAGTTACGAATAATGTTACCTGAAAGGATGCAAAAACCACTATGAAAACTATCGGTTTTATCGGTCTCGGACTGATTGGCGGATCAATTGCCAAGGCCATCCGAAAATACCATGAAGACTACCGACTTCTTGCTTATGATCAGGATCGGGAAACACTTGCTGTAGCAGTAAGCAGCAATATGATCGATGCTGTATGCGAAGAACATGATGAACGTTTCAGGAGCTGCGATTATATTTTCCTGTGTGCTCCTGTAGAATTTAATGTAAAATATCTTGAATATTTCAAAGACAATATCGGTCCTGACACGATCCTCACAGATGTCGGAAGTGTCAAGGGCATTATCCATAAAGAAGTAGAACGTCTTGGAATGGAATCCCGTTTTATCGGAGGTCATCCAATGGCCGGTTCTGAGAAGACCGGATTCGAAGCTTCCAGTGACCGTCTGATTGAGAATGCTTACTATATTATTACTCCGGGCGGTGAAGTTGCACTGGAACGCCTGACAGATTTCACAGAGATGATTTCTTCCCTTGGTGCGATCCCGATGGTCCTTACAAGTGAAGAACACGATTTCATCACTGCCGGAGTCAGCCATCTGCCTCATATTATCGCTTCTGCACTGGTAAATCTTGTCAATATGCTGGACAGCGATCAGGAATATATGAAAACGATTGCAGCCGGAGGTTTCCGTGATATCACACGTATTGCTTCTTCTTCCCCGATTATGTGGGAGCAGATCTGTGTGGAAAATAATCAGAATATCTCCAATGTTCTGGATGACTACATCCGCCTGCTGGTTCAGATCAAATGTTTTGTGGATAACAAGGACTCCAGGAGTCTGTATCAGATGTTTGCAAGTTCCAGGGATTACCGTGATTCTATTGATGTGGTAGACAATGGTCTGCTGAAAAAGGCTTATGTCCTGTATCTTGATATTGCGGATGAGGCCGGCGGTATTGCTACGATTGCCACTATCCTTGCGATGGAGAAGATCAGCATTAAAAATATCGGTATCATTCACAACCGTGAATTCGAGGAAGGTGTCCTCAAAATTGAATTCTACGACGGAATCTCTATGGAAAAGGGTGCCGCACTCCTTAAAAAAAGAAATTATATTGTCTACGAACGCTAGAGCGTATCTGAAAAATCATTCCCGCAATCTGCACGCCCCACTTTGCAGGATATTTCACCCGAATTCAGTTGCCGTAGCCCGCTACGGCGCCCTCATCCGGGCAAAATATCCCACAAATTGTGACGCACATCTTGCAGAAAGCCTTTTTCAGACACGCTCTAAACAGATCACCCTTTGACATTCATTTCAAAAATATTTTGTCAAAAGCAGATTGCTATAAATAGCTGCAGGGAAATACAGAAATATTATAAAAACAGGCAGGAATCAAACATGGAAATAAAAAAACAGACAAACCTCAGAGGAGAACTCACTGTACCCGGAGATAAATCCATTTCTCATCGTGCAGTCATGTTCGGTTCTCTTGCACAGGGTACTACAAAGATCACACATTTTCTTGAGGGAGCTGACTGTCTCTCTACTATCTCCTGTTTCCGGAAAATGGGAATCGATATTGAAAGAAATGCTTCCGAAATCCTCGTTCATGGAAAGGGACTTCACGGACTCAGTGCTCCGTCTGAAACTCTGGATGTAGGAAACAGCGGGACTACCACAAGACTGATCTCCGGAATTCTGGCAGGACAGTCTTTTACCAGCGAATTAAACGGCGACGCTTCCATTCAGTCCCGTCCAATGAAAAGGATTATGACTCCTCTTCTGTCTATGGGCGCTGATATCGTGAGTCTTAGAGGCAATGGATGCGCACCTTTGCGTATTACAGGAAAGCCTTTACATGCCGCTCATTATCAGTCACCGGTTGCTTCCGCACAGGTAAAATCCTGCGTGCTTCTGGCTGGTATGTATGCAGATGGGATCACCAGCGTTACTGAGCCGGTACTTTCCAGAAATCATACAGAAATCATGCTGAATTATTTCGGCGCAAATGTGACTTCCCAGGGAACAACTGCTTCTATTGAACCGGAGCCTGTACTGAACGGACGCGAGATTAAAGTTCCCGGAGATATTTCTTCTGCTGCTTACTTTATCGCAGCAGGGCTTCTTACTCCCGGAAGTGAGATTCTTCTTAAAAATGTAGGCATTAATCCAACCAGAGACGGAATGCTTCGTGTATGCAAGGCTATGGGGGCTGATATTACTCTGCTGAATGCAAGTACAGAGGGTGAGCCTACCGCTGACCTGCTGATCCGCACAAGCAGTCTTCACGGAACCACTGTTGAGGGTGAGATCATCCCCACACTGATCGATGAAATCCCGATGATCGCTGTAATGGCAGCTTTTGCAGAGGGGACTACTGTTATCAGGGACGCACAGGAGCTGAAGGTAAAAGAATCCGACCGTATCGCAGTGGTAACAGAAGGGCTGAAACGCATGGGAGCTGATATTCAGCCGACTGATGACGGAATGATCATCCATGGAGGAAAGCCACTTCATGGTGCCGAGATCAATTCTTATCTTGATCACCGTATTGCCATGTCCTTTGCTGTTGCAGGTACAATTTGTGACGGTACACTTACTATCAAAGATGGGGACTGCGTTAAAATTTCCTATCCGGAATTCTATGAAGATCTGTACTCTCTCGGAAAATAGCAACTGTCATTTATAATTATGCTGCTGTCAACATATCATTTTTTTATGTTTGTTGACAGCAGCATAATTTTTACTGTTCACCTGTAATATCCCGCAAGATGTTTTTTATCCTGCATATCTTTTGTCTTTCTGTACATACTTTTCATAACAAAGCATAATTTGCAATTCCTGTTTAAAGTATCTTCATACTCTCTCAGATTGTATTTTTATAGATACTTGAGAAATTTTATCCAAAATAGCCTTTTCTTTTTCCGATAAATCGGTTATAATGTGAATCGTCAGAAGATTGTTATTATTTTAACATTATTCGATTTGTTTTACTATAGCAGGATTTCACACTCTGATGGACTGGATTAAGATGCATTATTTATGAGGGTTGCTATAAACACTGATATTATAATTTTCACGGTGAGTATACCATACAGGTATACAGCCAGAGAGGAGCTAACATTTATGAAAATCTTATTTTACGGCACAAAAAACTACGACGAAGAATTTTTCGAGAAGCTTCTTCCTTCCTATCCGGGAATTACAATTAAATTTACCGAAGCAAATATTCACGAAGAAACTGCTTCCCTTGCAAAAGGATATGAGGCAATCTGCGCTTTTGTAAACGCTGATCTGAGCACTCCTGTTATCGAAGAGCTGAATGCTCAGGGTGTAAAACTGATCCTTATGCGCTGCGCAGGATATAACAATGTAGATCTGGAAACTGCTCACAAATTCGGAATGAAGGTTCTGCGTGTTCCAGGATATTCTCCGGAAGCTGTGGCTGAGCATGCAATGGCACTTGCGCTGACCGCAAACCGCCACACACATAAAGCATACATCAAATGCCGCGAAAACAACTTCTCTTTAAGTGGTCTGATGGGACTTAATTTCTATCAGAAAACTGCCGGAATCATTGGTACCGGAAAAATTGGCCAGGCAATGGCAAAAATCTGCAAAGGTTTTGGTATGAGAGTTATCGCTTACGATCTTTTCCCGAATAAGAGCCTGGATTATCTGGAATATGTATCTCTGGATGAGCTTCTGGCAACCAGTGATCTCATCAGTCTTCACTGCCCGCTTACAGAAGAAACCAAACACATCATCAATGAAGAAACTATCGCCAAAATGAAAGATGGAGTAATCCTTGTAAATACTTCCCGCGGCGGCCTGATCAAGACAGAGGACCTGATCTCCGGAATCCGTGATCATAAGTTCTTTGCAGTAGGACTGGATGTTTATGAAGAAGAAACTGATTTCGTATTCGAGGATATGTCCGAGCGTATTCTGCAGAGCTCCATTACCCAGCGCCTGCTCTCCTTCCCGAATGTAGTGATGACTTCTCATCAGGGATTCTTTACAAAAGAAGCACTGACTAACATTGCTGAGACTACTCTCGAAAATGCGAAAGCATTTATGGATGGTGAAGAACTGAAGAACGAGGTTTTTTCCTGATAATTACAGAAATATGATCAGGGGGCTGTCGCAATAATAATTCCAGCGACAGCCCCCTTGTGATTATTTTTCAGTTTTCGTTTTAGTTTCTGATTTCGTTGTATCTGCAGAATCTGATGTTTCAGTTTTATCCGCAGATTTTTTCGCAGAAGAATCTGAAGTTTCTGCTTTATCTGTATTTTCCGTTTTATCTGTAGTTTCTGTTGCATCTGTAGTATCTGTAATGTCAGCGGTTTCTTCCTCAGGCTCATCAATCTGTTTCATATCCTCGTCAGAAGTATCTGCATCCATTTCATTCAGCTCTTCTTCTGTCAGCGGTTCAAGATCATCCTGATAAATTTCCTTATTTGTAATATCATCTTCTGACTTCTTCCCACATCCGGCAAGACCGATGGATGCCAGAAGCATTCCTGTAATCATAAAGTATTTTATTTTTTTCATTTTAATCATCCTTTCGTCTGTTCCACATAACACAAATGGTGTTTCATTTTCAGATAATATTTATTCTGCTGTTCTCAATCTGCCTGCCAGATCTTTTATTTCCTGTATGATATCTTCTCTGTCTCTGACCGGCACTTTGTCTGTACGGTTTACATATACAGTCCCCAGACTGTCACAGCTCATCTGACGAAGCAGCATCTCTGCCGTACTTTCCGCTTTTTCTCTGGGTCCGATACTTCCTGCTGTCAGCAGAACTGCTCCTGTTTTCTTCTTAGGAACAGGTTCTTCTTTACGGATATATCTTGCGCTGAAATAGGTCTGCAGTCTGCTCATCACAGCAAGAAGCATTCCCGTAACCTCCTCAAAATATACAGGAGATGCCATAATAATATGGTCACATTCTTCAATGTACGAAAGAACCTCCTGCCATTCATCTTTGACTGCGCATCCTGCATGGTCAAAACACCATCTGCAGTCTATACACGGTCGGATATCTGCCCTGTAGGCATTAACCACCTTAAAATCCCCTCCAAGATTTTCCTGCAGAGTCCGGATCATATATGCAGTTTCACCGTTCTTTCGCGGTGAACCGTTGAATATCAATGTTTTCATCTTTATTTTTCCTCATATTCTTTCCTGAGAAGTGCTATCTCACGTACCCATCTCTCATTATCTTTGAGTGCTTTCAGAGCAGGTTTCATACGCTCTAGGATAACACATCTCATTCTTTGTCTGTAATATTTATGTAACCTTTTGTCATGGTATTATAACAAAAATACGGTTTTATGAAAAGACTTATTTCTTGACGATTCTGTGAATTCTCTATATACTTTGAATATATCCTATAGCAATTACGATTTATTTTTTGTTAATTCTGATCATCTGTTCAGATATTTTAACTGCCCGGTCTCTTTAATATTTTTTTAATACTATATCTCTAATCTATTATAAACGAAAGCGAGAACTATACATATGAGCCTACAATCCAACAAGCGAAACCAGACGAAATCTTCTTCTGCACGCAGGAAAGACATCTACAAAAAATCAAAATACTATCAGGAAAAAAGGCAAAAATTGCTGATTGCAACAGGTATCGGTATCTTTGTTCTGGTTTTTATACTTATTCTGGCAGGTATCCGCGGATGCAGCAACTATATAGGTTCCAGACAAGCAGCAGCCAAAAAAACTGTTTCCATGAACGCTTCTAAGGACAACAGCCAGAAAGCATCCTCAGATTCTCAGAACACGGATTCCTCCAATGCTACAGTATCTTCTCCTGTTTCTCTGACACTCAGTGTTGTCGGTGACTGCACTCTTGGCACAGATGAAACTTTTGATTATGATACCAGCTTAAATGCTTATTATGAAAATTACGGTGCAGATTATTTCCTGCAGAATGTAAAAGATATTTTCTCCACAGATGATCTGACTATTGCAAATTTTGAGGGAACACTCACCGATTCTGATGAACGGGAGGATAAAACATTTGCATTTAAAGCACCCGCATCCTATGCCTCTATTCTGACAGGCGGATCTGTAGAAGCCGTAAATACCGCTAACAATCACAGTCATGATTACGGTGAGCAGAGTTTCGATGATACTCTGGCAGCACTGGATGATGCAGGAATCGTTCATTTCGGATATGATGAAACTGCTGTTATGGATGTAAAAGGAATCAAAGTAGGATTAGTCGGTATCTATGAACTGTATGACCATCTTGAGCGCGAGCAGCAGTTAAAAGACAATATTGCAAAAGTAAAGGCAGACGGGGCACAGCTGATCGTAGTGATCTTCCACTGGGGTAATGAAACGGAAACCGTTCCGGACAGCAACCAGACAACACTTGGACGCATCGCGATCGATGAAGGCGCTGATCTTGTATGCGGACATCATCCGCATGTACTTCAGGGCATTGAAACTTATAAAGGCAGGAATATTGTATACAGCCTCGGAAACTTCTGCTTCGGCGGCAACAGTTCTCCAAGTGATATGGACACCATGATCTACCAGCAGACCTTTACTATTGATGCCGATGGGGTAAAAAAAGACAACGTGACCAATATCATTCCCTGCTCCATTTCTTCTGCTGCCTATGATGGATATAATAATTATCAGCCAACTCCGGCAGAAGGTGATGAGGCAACAAGAATCCTTGGAAAAATCAATGAGCGGAGTTCCTGGATTTCTACTGCAGAAGGCAGTACTTTTACTGCAAAATATAACAGTAATAATGACTCCCAGAGCAGTTCTGCAGATACAGCTGCTTCAGATAGCGATATCGTTGATATGAACAGTTCAGATTCAGATGACACAGACGCAGAGACATACGACGAATCCTATGATACTGATAATTCGGACGCCGAATAAATAGAGCCTTCATTCATCCAAAATCACATCAATACTTCAAAAGAGCTGAAAAATCCAGTTAAGGACTTCTCAGCTCTTTTTTATATTTTTACTATGCTTTTATCAAGCAGATAAAAGCATCCGCTTCGCTACTTGCTCATAACCAGATAATTGATTGATATAATTATTTGGGTGACATTATATGATAATCATAGCATCTCCAAAAGAGAAAAATCTGTACTTTTCCTGCACTGCAGTCTCATAGGCATGCATGATATTCTCCTTGCCTGCCAGCGCAGACACCAACATCACAAGTGTGGATTCCGGCAGGTGGAAGTTTGTGATCAGGGCATCGATCATTTTGAAATGATAGCCCGGATAGATAAAGATTTCTGTCCATCCGCTTCCGGATTTCAGAATTCCATCTTCTCCTGTTGCAGATTCCAGTGTTCTGCAGCTTGTGGTTCCTACTGCTATTACACGTTTACCTGCCTTCTTTGTGTCATTGATCAGCTTTGCCTGATCCTCCTCTACTATGTAGAATTCGGAATGCATATGGTGGCTTTCCACGTCATCTACTTTGACAGGGCGGAAAGTTCCGAGACCTACATGAAGAGTCACATGAGCGATATTGACGCCTTTTTCCTTTACTTTTTCAAGAAGCTCTTTAGTAAAGTGCAATCCTGCTGTCGGTGCTGCTGCTGAGCCTTCATACTTTGCATAAACAGTCTGATAACGATTCTTATCCTTAAGCTGGTGTGTGATATAAGGCGGCAGCGGCATCTGTCCAAGCTCATCAAGAATCTCTTCAAAAATTCCCTGATAAGAAAAACGAATCTTTCTGTTTCCATCCTCTACAACTTCAAGCACCTCTGCCTTTAAACGTCCATCACCAAATGTAATGATTGTTCCCGGCTTTGCCTTCTTTCCTGGCTTTACAAGTACCTCCCAGACATCATCCTGCTCTCTCTTTAGCAAAAGCACCTCAATGTGAGCACCAGTATCTTCCTTAACACCCATCAGACGCGCTGGAATAACCTTTGTATTATTTATAACAAGACAGTCACCTGGATTTAATTCATCGATAATATCTCTGAAAATCTTATCCTGAGTCTTACCTGTCTTTTTATCCAGTAAAAGCAATCTTGAACTGCTGCGGTCCTCAATCGGATCCTGTGCAATCAGCTCCTCTGGCAGATCATAATCAAAATCATTTATATCCATCATACCTGTTTGATGTGCTGCAGATTCTGTCTCATTTGTTGTATTTACTTTTGTTTCCATAGTTTCCATTATTAATTGCCTCCAAATATAAAAAAGCCCTCTAATACTCATGTAGCATATCATAATTTTTTCGCAAATACAAGAACTGTATCAACTTAAAAACTTTTTACGTGTATTTTGGATTTTTCGTTGATTTGTTTTCTCTGCAATGGTATGATTATAAGGAAAATAATAGTTACAATTCACGTGGCTAAATAACAGGGAGGTTTTCATTATGCCTAAAAAAAGAATCGTCGTTGCGCTTGGCCGCAATGCATTTGGAAAGACGCTTCCAGAGCAAAAGACTGCTGTTAAGGAGGCAGCAAAAGCTATTGCTGACCTTGCAGAATTAAAATATCAGATTGTTATCACACACAGCAATGGTCCTCAGGTTGGTATGATTCACATGGCTATGACCGAATTTGGCAATGCACATCAGGATTTTACAGTTGCACCTATGGCAGTCTGCAGTGCTATGAGCCAGGGCTACATTGGATACGACCTTCAGAATGAGATCCGTACTGAGCTGCTTCGCAGAGGTATCTTTAACACAGTATCCACCATTATTACACAGGTTAAGGTTGACCCATTTGATCATGCATTTAGTCATCCGCTGAAATCTATAGGCCGTATCATGACAGCTGAGCAGGCACAGGCAGAACGTGACAAGGGTAATTTTGTTCGTGAAGAGGAAGGCGGCTTCCGCCGTATCGTTGCATCTCCTGCCCCGATTGAGATCTATGAGATTGACGCTATTCGTGCACTTGCTGATGCCGGACAGGTCGTAATCGCAGCCGGCGGCGGCGGTATTGCTGTATTAGAGCAGGGTCCTGTTTTAAAGGGTGCCAGTGCTGTTATTGAGAAGGATGCCACAGCTGCTAAGATGGCACACGAATTAGACGCAGATGTTCTTTTATTCTTATCTGCTACTGAACGCTTTGTCATTCATGCAGATACACCGCAGGAGTTCTCTCCAGATCATTTATCTGTTGCAGAGGCAATGGAGCTTATCGACAGCCAGACTATGGCAAAGGAAACAAAGCTGCCTAAGCTTGCTTCAGCTGTAAGCTTTGTAGCTGCAGGTGAAAACCGCAAGGCAATCATCACATCCCTCGATAAGGTAAAGGAAGCACTTGCAGGAAAGACCGGTACATTGATTACCAAGTGATTTGATTTACACCATCACAAACTGCAAAGAGGTCATGTCCAAAACGACATGACCTCTTTTTTATTATTCATAATTATTCATAGTAAACAGTCTGGAACATTCCTACACTTCCAAGGATCGTTGCCGCATAAGCAGAATCATTTCCTGCGTTTCCTGTACGGTATGCTGTCAGTGCCTGATTCCAACTGCCATATGTATGGTAATACTCCGCTAGCAAATCAATTCCAACTAAGATGTTGGATGCTGGATCATACAGATTAGTAACACCAAGCTTCGCCATACGAGATGCACTGTATCTTGGAATGATCTGCATCAGTCCCTGTGCACCGCTTCCGCTTGTAGCACCTGCATTAAAGTGGCTCTCATGATACATAACAGAGAATATTACTGAACTGTCCACACCATACTGACTGCAAAGATTCAATGTGTACTGTGTTAAATCACTGCTGAGTGCAACATTAGTGACACGGATGCTTCCAGTTGGCTGTGACGGCTGCGTTTCCGGTGCCGCTGGCTGTGTCTCTGGTGCTGCCGGCTGAGTTTCCGGTGCCGGGTTTGCATATACTTCAAGGTTGGAGCTAAAATCACCATAATACATGGTTACAACATTATAGCCCTCCTGCTTTAAGGTCATACCTACCTGTGGTGAATACCATCCGTCGTAAATATCCTTTACAGTTCCATCGCTGTAGCTTACTCTTACAAACAATTCTGCGGTGTAGACAACATCACCCACATACTTTGTACCGCCCTGATAGCAAGCCTCAATGCCTGTTACAGATGCTGCAGTCGGAACTTCTACACTTATGGTTTCATCAGATGCTGAGCTGCTTGGTGCTGTTGTCTCAGCTGTATTACTTGTTGTATTTCCCTCAGAAGATGCATCTGTTGATGGCTGTGTCTGAGTTTCCTGTACAGACTCTGCTGCGGAGGAGGATTCTGCTGCTGCCTCGCTTGATGCTACTGATTCTGCAACCTGAGTAAAGTAGCCAGAATCTGATGCTAACTTATATGCTGCATCTGCAAGTGCAAGTGCGCTTTCCTGCTCCTGCTTTGAGGTTGCTGCCAGATCTTCTAATCCAGAATCTGCTGCAAATTCGCTGTAGTAACCAAGAAGCTCTGCTGCATAAACGATAGCTGCATATGCACGATAGTAGCCTTCGCCTGTTCCCTCTGCCATTGCCTGCTCGTATACGTTTCTGGAGTAGTTGATATCGATCATGAAGTTCTCCAGCTCCTGAGATACAAATTCATTGTCTACCTTCTGAGCCTGAGCGAACTGAGTCTTAATGGTGATGCCGGACTTTGAAACATATCCAACCTCATCATTTGCAATATGTATCTTTACGAAATCACCCTGATCCTCGATGATTGCGTACTCTTCATCCTTGTATACAGTTCCAACAACATTTGCGCTGTCAGATGCACTGTCGCGAACATTTAACTGATCTGCTGTAACAACTGCATAGCGGTTCTGGATATTGTCCTCAGCAGTCTTGGCTGCTGTGCCAACTAATACGTAGGCTGCGCTTACATAACCTTCTACATCGCCGCAAGTGATACGATACCAGCTGCCTTCGCTGTTGTTTACGGAACTTTTGATGTTAACCTGGCAGTTACTGAAAAGTCTTCCGACTGTTACACTGCCTGTGGATGGCTGTTCACGCACGTTTAAGTAACCTGCTGCGCTTACCAGTCCTACATTAGAAGCATCTGAAGTGACAGCAACAGTAGCGGCCATAACGGTTTTTGGCTCTTCGGTTTTTGGCTCTTCGGTTTCTGTCTCACTCTCAGCCTCAGATGTTGCCTGAGCCTTAGGAACAAGATAATCTAAGATTGCCTCATCCGGAGTTTCCTCTCCTGCGTAGTAGTTATTCAATGTAACAGCCATGCCTGCGATTGCGCTCTCACCCTCAAGCTCACCTGCGGATGCCGGAACAAAAAATGTACCAGACAGCATAGACGCTGCTAAGATTGACGTAACAAATCTGTTTCCTTTGATCTTCATATATACCAAGCCTTTCTTTATAAAATCTCTTTACATTCTTATCTGCGAGCGAGTAAGCTTGCACTCCCTCGCTAGTTTCACAGTAACAATTCACGAGTGAACTATTACTAAATATTACAAAATTATTACATTTTGTCACTTTTTGTAACATTTTTTATTTTAGCGGTGAAAAGTGGTGAAACGAATAGTGAATTTGGCCAAATTGTAAACAAAAAACCATACAAGATATGCAAT
>OGRM01001502.1_pt1 | contig 14090 bp, 8 predicted proteins | sample 1553491 | NCBI WGS metagenome assembly OGRM01 (sample SAMEA2580110, study PRJEB22360) | human gut metagenome | biome: human gut; feature: human-associated habitat; material: faeces | place: Denmark | collected 2008/2010
GTCGCTGTTCCTCACGCTGCCGATGATGTTGCGTTTGAGGTGGGTGGTGCAACGTTGAAGGGCGGTGCCGGGGAATACCTCGCCCACGACATCGTCCAAACCCTTCAGGCCGTCGGCGCACAGGAGGCCTATCCGTTCCAGCCCTCTCTCATGCAGGCCCTCAAGAATCTCTTTCCAACCCGTTGCGCTCTCCGTTGGTTTGTTGCATATGCCCAGGACCTTGCGCGTCTTGTCTTCCTTTACGGCCAGGATGACATAAAAGGCCTCCGTCTCAACGCTGTGCCTGCGGTGGACTTTGATATGCACGCAGTCGATGAACACTATGGGATAACGGCGTTCCAAGGAACGTTCCAACCATTCCGACACGTCCTTGCGCAGATACTCCACCATGCGAGATATGCTCGCCTTGCTGTAATGCTCGCCGTATACGTCGTTGAACACTTCGGCCACCTGCTCCTGCGTCAGGCCTTTGCTGTACAGGCTGCCGGCAAGGCGTTCGCACTCATCCTCCTGCTCGCGGAGGATTGCCAGTATGCAGGGGTGGAAGTTGCCGTACCGGTCACGGGGATACGGAAGTTCAGGGTACGACCGTGACCGTATGTACGGCCCGGACGGAAGCCGTTGCACTTGTTGCCGCGAAGGCCTTCTTTATTAAGGTATTCCTTGCGCTCCGACAGCATAAGACGCTCCAACATCATCTCCATCAGGTCTTGTAAGCCATTTTCTTTTTCCGAATGCTTGCTTATTAGCTCGGGAAGTTGTTCCTTTGTGAATTCCATAAGGTCTACACTTTTTTAGTTTTTGTTGTTTTTATCTCTTGCAAATCTAAAAAATCTGTAGACTTTTTTCTTTTATTCGAGACACACTTTTTGAAACAGTATCATTTTCATTTATCCAGAACCGTCACATTATAAATTAGCGTGCCGTCGGAAAGTACTGCGTCGGGAGAATCGAGGGACAAAGCACGAGTAGGAAGGGCGGCACGGGTTGTCTCGCCATCAAAAATTATAGGGGGCGTATCATAGCTGTCCAGTTTAGAAGAATCGTTTGTCAGGGTCAAGTTCAGACGAATGCGATAAATGGTATTCGCGTCGAGCTGATAGGGGTTTGAAATACCCGGTGTATTCAAACGGTTTGCCGTCAAAAAGACACGAGCGTTAGGAATGACATATTGGTCGCGCGGAACGGGCTGTATTGGCGGATCGGCAAGAGGATTGCCGAAACGTTGTTCACAAGCCTTGCCATAGAATATATCAGCAAAAACAGCGGTCTTCCAATCTGTAGCCGCCGTAGCAGGTATATAAAGATAACGTTGCACTGATTCCCCTACTTTATAACTTTCGCGAGGCCCCCAATATGCGCCTTGCGGACGGGGCAGAATATCAACAATCTGGAAACGTGGTGTCCAGTTAGGGTCCACTTCCACCCGTTCACCTGGGAAAAGATGAGTTTGTGTCGCAACATTGTTAAACTCGGCTCCGAAAGGTTTATCGATTTCAGACTTGAAATACAAGGTAAAGTGCAACATCGTAAGCAAACGCCCCATATAGAAAGTAATGCCTTTATTCTGAAAATCCATCGGATTACCCTCAAACACAGCAGACATCGGCATGGAAACAGGAAGTCCTTCGTAGACGCTGGAAAAGAAGGCTTTCTCGTTCGGATTTTCGGCGTCATATTGCTGATACTCCACATCTATCATCCATTTTTTGAAGTCATCGAGAGTGATATGCCCCTCTTCCTTGTCTGTACCAGTACCGGAATAGGTATTATATAAATCCTCCACGTTACGCGGCGTAATGTTTGCCACACAAACGATAGTGCGTGAAAGTTCATGAAACTTAATGTCGTGAATAGAAATATTAGGATAAGAAGTGTGCCCCTGGCTGAACAGTATTTCGTGATAGTTTTCGTTGCGATTGTGAAACCCTTCTTGATCGAACTCGAAAAAACGCAGCGAATTCATATAATTTTCCGTAGCCGGGTCAAGTGGATTTTCAGCACGAGTAGTGATTGCGTTCACCATAGGACGCAATCCTATATAAACGGGTATTTCAACCAACCTGCCGCCTTTCTTTTTTTGCAACCAGGTATCGTCTTGGTCGGAATCGTCACAAGTTGTGAACGTAAGTAATGCAAGCAACAGAATAAACAAGTTTTTCATAACACTAATCATTATAACTTTTATTAAATTATCGATTGCCTGTTGTTTTGTATTGGCTTTCATTATAATTCAAGTCAACATCCGCTTCCCAGTTATTGGACCCCCAGTCTAAGACTACTACACCTTCCTTGATATCAATTTTGCCCAGGTAATGGTAGTAATAACCTGGTCTAAAAACTTTCTCATTTAAGTTATAGGAGAAATTAGCGGGAACTCCGTTAACAACGCCACTAAATAATATATTAAGCGGTTGCGAAGTAGCTTCGGTTGGCAGAATATCCGCCATGACATTGAAGGCTCGATAAGTAACTATACTATCGCTCCCGTCCTGAGCTTTGTAACGCACCTTGACCGGAGCAATATACTTATTAAGAAGAACAAGTTTCTCGTTTTTCTTGCCCCAAAGCGTTTTCAACGTATCAGCATAGTTCATACTATATTGGGCACCGTTTGCCGCAATATAATAAACCGGACGTTGAAGTCCGTTGACATGAATACCGGCATTGAGCAAATCGACCGAACTTATAAACTCGTTCTCAGAATAGAGAGAAAGTATGAGGCGTGCATTCTGATGTATTATAGGGTTTAGTGTCATCTGGATAACATCGTCATCTGTTGGCTCCAAATGGAAATACGTAGGATAAGTCTCCGTGTAGCGCCAGTCGCTACTCATGTATTCCTGTCCGTTATCGAGCTTTAGCCCGGCGTTGTCGTCCAACGGGAGGGCAGGCGATGACGCATAGATAATCCAATCACCGTTCTCAAGAATAAGAGGTGAACCTCCATAGCTCTTAAAACTGCCGTCGGAATTAACCAGGCAAGGACGTAAATAGTATAAATGTGTGTCAACATCACCGCTCACCACAAATGTACGATTAAGAGGTAAGACTCCTTCTTTGCGTTGCCATTTGTTGTCATTTGAATTCTTTACCGCAGGCCATACAAGCAGGCGAACGGTACTGCCTATAACCATATTATCGAGATAAGGGTTAAGAATGTCTGCTACACTACGCGGATTAGATAGTTCCGGATGCACCAATGCCGGATTTCCGGAAACAAGAGTGCGTGTGTTTCTACTGGAAACACGTGCTGTAGTTGAATTGCCCGAAAGAACAATTTCTATACGATGCCGTTCACTGCCAAGTTGCGACACTACATTGTCGGAAGTACAAGCTCCTGATAATACGAGTACCAGGCTTCCGAGGCAGGTTGTCAATATATTGTTCATTTTAGTTCTCAAGTTTTTATGTTATACTAAAACATGCAAAATGATATGATTCATTTATTGTCAATAGTAAATCACCGCTTTATGAGACGGAGTTGACCGGTAAAATTATTTATAGAATTAACATCACCTGCTTTAAATGGTCGAAGAGGAGAAAGTCCAATACGAACATTGTTTAACGGAGCATTTGCCCAAGGTCCTTTCAACCACACGCAATAATAACCTGCATCACTCATTGTAGATGTCAAATACATTGATTCAATTCCATAATAATACAAGCCGGCTCCATTACCACTACTCTTCAAGTTTGCCATTCCTGTATTTGGCAGAAACATCGTTGCCGAAGGATTGTCCCAATTCACAAGATTTTCGTAATTCATGGCATCTAATTCTGCATTCACAGGGTCCTCAAGTTTATAGCGGTCGATACGTAAATAAAAAACAGGTGCCAACTTTCCATTAAGCAATGTTTGTACATTCGGGCTCACTTCTATTCGCCATCGCATTGCATAAGCCTCCGGGGTATGCAAAGCCTTTATAGCATATACCGTACCCCATGACGACCTTCTATACAAATCCAAGTTTTTAGCAGCATTAGTTCCTATCTTCCGCCTCACTTCTTCTGCCTCTATACAGGACCCTATAGCGTCATGTTTTCGCACTATCAAATACACTGAAACTTGCCCCGGCAACGGGTCATAAGCAGGACATATGCCATTGTTATAATCCGTTCGCGGTGAACTCCATGTAAGGTCTGACGGAAAGTTTCCACTTTCCTCATAGTCGCTGTGAAACTGTTCCCAGACTTCATAACCAGGCCTATAACTCATACCTTGAGTATCCTTTTTAGTATCTGCCGGAGCCGGCATGCCTGGTCTGTAATAGGGAACACAAACACGCAGGATTGAGTCTGGCATATTTCCTCTATCATCCCATTGTAAGCTAACCGTATTTGTAGGTCCGGTAATAAAAGCATAATTACCAGCAGCAGAACACGAAGGATAAATTTGTAGAAATTCATCCATCGTAGGAATACGCCAACCTGGTGGCACCGGCTGTTCCGAAGCTCCATTTTCCCATTTTTTACGAGGATACATGGCTGCACGCATATAAGTTTTGCTATCGGCTCCGCCCTTAGTCCATCGTTCATACTCTTCTTTTTCCACAATATCGTTGGCTGCGTGTACATAGTCCGACGCCAGCATAGAATTCTCAGCCCATTGCCAATAACCTTTCCTTTCTTCATATAATTTATACCACTTGGTACGAGCCGTTCGAACCATGTAATCAGGTAATATGGGAAACAACGGCATTTGACTATCCATAAAACCGGTACCTTCACTATTCACCAATGGTACATTCCATCGTTCATGCCATGTTGGTAATGGCTTTGTTGAATTATAATAAGGTCTATAGAACGGCCAATAAGGGATATTCCGTCCCGGCTGGTAGTAATAACCCTGCAAACGATCGGGATCAGTATCGGGGGCAGAAGCATTCCATTCTTCCGCCCCCAAATTGCGGTCCATCCATACAGAACCGCCAAAATATACAGGATTGCCTGTAGCCAGCAACTGATAATCGAATACACCGTCGGACCCATCACCTATGCCGTTTTCATCTCCTTCACCATGAATCCAACGTACTTTCTGCGGAATCTGCGTTACAATGAACACACCGTCTTCCAAGAAAGATATACGTACTGTATAACTGTAACCTGCCTTTAAATAAAGCTTATCTTCATTTAGTCCTTCTCCACTCTGTACGGTACGCGGTAATTCAAATGATGGTAATACGAGAGTAGAAACTCCATCTTCACCGTCAACAGGTTCTACTTTGTCAATAGCGCCATACGCCTTATTGGCAAAACGATTTAGCACATACGAGTCACCTTTCAGCGTTACTTGAGCTTGAAGAGCATAAGTTTTATTACCACCAGGAGCACTAATGCCATCCGATAAATCGTAAGAATCACCATGTGTAGGAAATACCAGCAACGTTGAGAAACGCGACGAATTCACTGGTATTCTTTCTGACAAAAGTTGTGGTGAACTGGGATTTATTCTAATACTACACGGATCGCCAGTAACGGTAAGTTTACCTGTATTAAGATTAACACGTCCTTGACGATAGACATTAATCAGGCTAATATCGGCAATACTGATGTCATAACGTCCTATACCTGTCTCGTTGCCTTCCTGTTGCATTACTTCAAATGTCAGCTGTGAAAAACAGTGGCTAAAAGGAATGTGACTATGAGGTAAAGCCGTCAGAACATTCTGATTGAGCAGACGTCCCCACATAAGGTCGCTCAAGCTGTCTTTTGGAAAACCGTTATTATTTTTCACACTCAAGTCTGGTGTTTCGTAATAATAGCTTCCTGGATCGTCTCCATCATAAGAGGCACCGTTTTCGCGTTTCAAAGGCACAAAATTCTCTTTCGTGTCCTTTGCGGGATAATAATTCTCACCGTCGTAGGTAAAGCCATAAAAATCTATAGTACGTTTGGCAAAAGGATCTTCCGCTTTCTCTCTATCCGTAGAAGGTTTGAAACTAAGATCGTTGTTGGCATTTGCTATCTTGATATATTTGTGTCCGTCCTCTCCCGTCTCCTGTTCCGAAACAAGCTGGTCAAAACGTAGAGTTGTAGCAGGAATATATGGATTCGGTGTCGCATTATCATATTTCTGTGTGAATGCAAATAAACGATATAGTGAACCTGTAGGAAAATCGGATGAGCCCGCATTTTCTCCGGCACGCATAGCAATTAATTCACTCACACGATAATCATAGCGTACATCATCTGTTCCATCATCATGAGATAGATCAGAACACCCGAAAGTCAACATCATTCCTAATATAAAAAGTTTTATGTTGATTAAATGTTTCATACATTAAAGATTTTCCTAACATTCCTCAAATAATCCCACCTTCTAAAGGCAACAAGGAATAATATTCATAAATTAAAAGTCTAAAAAAGATTTTAGGTATTTCTCTCATTATCATGCGCAGGGCGAAAAACGTAATCATGTAAGCCACCGTCTTTCCAGTCCATAAGAACAGCGTCAAGATAAAGATTGTGACGTCCGAAAACAACTGTAATCTTGTAACGCTTGCCAGTTTCGATTGACTTAACTAGAATCGTCGTCCCGGCCACATATACTGGAATAATAACATTCTTCCACGTCATTGTGTGAGTAAGTCCATTTTCCTGGTCAGCTCGACTCGGATCCATAGGAAAAGTATCGAGATGTGAAAGTTGGGCGCTCACATCCATCTTCAGAAAAACGCCCTTTGTGGCTGGTACATTTTCAATCATTTCCGGAGTATCTCGCTTAGTACGTACGTTTACAAATATGGAATCCACCGCTACGTCGCGCCCTACCGTGAGCTGAGTATGTCCTATCGTACGGATAGAGAAGGTATCCGGAAGATCTTCCATAGCAGTCACCTTATAACCGTATATAGAGGAAGTTCCATTCTGTGCCATTGCTTGGCCGGGTCTCCAACTTAGTTTCTGAGGTATGCTGAAAGGAAGCCAACCTACATCGTCGGCTGTCGGAAAGTCTGCATTACCTCCGTAGTAGCACACCCGTATATTACTCAGCACAACATCACGCACATACTGCATATCTACCATAGATTGGTCTCTCTGCGCCACGAAGAGTATCTGTGCCGTTAGATGACGAAAATATAGCCGATTCTTCTCTTGGCCAAACTTATCATCCATACGTCCTTGATAAGCAGGATCCGCGTCAAGGGAAAGAAAGTCCATTCTTCCCAAAGGTAGAATACCTTGTATAGCTTCATCGCTTAGTGTCAGTTCACGATAATCGAAAGCACCATAAACTGTTTCCGCAGGAGCTAGTACAACTGCAGGTGCATAACCTCGTGCAAAATACGTATCACCGTTAGAAGCATACTCCACACCAGTGTTATAAGTCATCTTATTATAGTCATTGATTTTACCCAATATTTCTACAAGGTGAGTATAAGCGTTATACGCACTTAAATAGTCATTAGGTGGTTCATTGAACGCAACAGCCTGCTGTTGTGTCATAAGTAATATGTTCGGAGTCATGCGCACACCGTCAATCTGTTGTAAACCGGCACGACTCACTACAAAATTCATACGAATTTCATTATTAATATCATCTGGTCGCACATTAGGGTCATCTTCCGTGACAGTACACGAGGAGAGTAAACATGCCCCCCCCGTAACTATCGATAGCAATAAACAAAAACGCCTATATGCCAAATATAAGTTTATTTTCATTTCTTGTCAATCTAAAAAAGTTTTACCTTCACCGCCATTACCCCAGCCTATGCTTACGGTATTGACTTCGATATATGTGCCGCCATCATCACCGTTTCCTGGAACAGTGATTCGACGCAATTGTGGCAGATAATATGTGTTGCGCAATAACTGAGCATTAACATAGCTTTGGCTAGGGCTCACGTAAACGATGTCTTCTTTCTTCTTAACGTTATAATCTTCTATATAGGAAAAAAAATAACACCACCCGCCTACGTGAGTTACAATTCGGTTACGCACTCCGGCAAGTGAACCTGGACGACGTGCCAAACGTTCTGTAATAAAATAATACTTTGTTTCCTGCTTACCTGTCTCGTTTGTATATGGTAGAGGCACTGTCCAATAAGAACCAGGTGTAAAACTATTTGCTTGCCAAGCTGTACCGGTATCACGGTATTCGTTCTGTACCTTGAGACAGAGCGAGAGGAATCGCTCTATCTTATTGTATAAGCCAAGCTCGTTATCAGTCTTGTTCTCCTCCACTGTAGTTTCTCCTGCTACCTTGAAACGACGGCCGAAATCTATGTGCACGCAGTCGAGTTCAAAATTTGCTTTGGAACTACCTTCTGCTAAACGCACCCCGCGATCGGACATAAAAACATCTTCATGGAAATAGCTACCGTCGCCCGTCGTAGACTGATGGAAAAGTGATTCCATAAAGCCACGTTCTTCGTCTGTAAGATAGGTATTTTGAGGATCCTTCACATAATTCCAAGTTTCACGATCCACATAGAGTTCGCGCGGCATGAGACGGCATGCCACCTGCAAGTGCGTAATGGAACGTACAGGACTGACAAGATTGTTAGCCAGCAAGTTGTTTGCGTCGGTCTGGTCAACCGTTGGTTTGCCGTAAACATTAGGAAGAGTGTAAACCCCCTTCACATAACCACCACCTTGACGATGGTTTGTGCGGTAAAGTTTGGCATTATCCAATTTCTCAGCCCTTTCGAAGTGGCTGTAAAACTGAGCGTCGGTCAGTTTTCCATAATCCTGCGGCGGTATATAAACAAAGTGTTCATCAAGTTTGCTTTGGTCGTAGCGATAAGTTTTAGAATCTATCTTTTGCATCACTTCCGCAAGATCCATATTAGGGTCTTCATACCACAATTTTGGATACTTGTCTTGATCTGCCTCCTTGGATATTAGATATATTTCACGATTCATACTATTTACCGTATAAAATATGGAATCAGCGCGAATAAATCCAATACCTCCATTTATGTTGGTAACATTAGTCTCGTCAGCTTTTTGGTAAGTTTTTATAAAATCTACTCCTCCGCTCGTCTCAGTATCCGTATAAAGCAGGTGAACTTTCGCTACACTACGGGTTAACTCGAAATTAACATCGAGAGGATTGTCTTTTGAATAAACAGCGCTAAGGTCAAACGACGAAGAATTACTATCGCTCGTACCTACAGCCTGCATTTGTATACATCCGTCGGAATCAGACTCAAGTTTCTGTTGACGTCCATCAGAATTGCGGGCAAAATAATTAATTACATCATTAAAACGTGACATACCTATCATGGAAGGACCAGAGCCTATAGTCATTCTCATGTACTTATAATAATTCTTTTCCTCGGCAGGAAGACTGTCAAAGTTCTCCACCATCGCTTTTAACTTGTCATATTGCTCCGGAGTGAGATTAGCCAAAGCTACCATATACTGTGAACCTGACTTCAACACCAAGTTGTCGGAAGAATAAAGATACTCTGTATTATTCTCTACTTTACCAGTGAGGTCGATATCTGCTATGTATTTAAAGTTCTGATCAAAGATAAACACATAGAACGAACGTATCGTGTTCTCGTTATCCGACCCAATGGACTCTCCTATTTCTTCCGCACGAGTAAACAAAGCATTAGGTTTCGCCAGAGAAATGCGAAAGCGAATATATGTACGCCCTATTGGCACCGGCTGTGGCTCTGACTTCGGCTCTAATTCGTTTTTAATGTCGGAACAGGCTACCTGAAAAACAACTATGAGCAAAAAAAGCACAGGCCGTATCCTTCGGCTGAAAGCCTCTACACAGCAGTCTATTTGTGTCGTATTTACATTCATTATTATTGGCAATTTAGTTAGCATTTATCTGTGTAAAATCTATAACCTGATTACTCTTTACACGCCAAGGCAGAATCTCAATGTAGAAACGCAGGTAACTCAACATAGAATCATTCTCTCTGTCGGAATCAAAAGGCAACGGTTCCGTAGCACCTGGCTTATCAATACCTGTAATATTCAACTCATACCAATTGTTGCGCACTAATCCGTAGCGTCCAAGGTAGTTCTGCCCCTGTGTAAGAACAGTTGCACCTTGAGCGTCGGCATTAGTCTTAGGATAAACCACAATAGAAGGCTTTGGTGTCTCGTTCTCATGCCACGGTGTCTCGCTATCATCGAAATGACGTATAGGCACAACGTAGTACATCTTTCCTCCACGATAAAAACCGAAGCGCGAAGTATAATTGTCCGCTAACCAAGCAAGCGCAGAAACAAGAAAATCGTGCAATACACATGCTACTTCATTATGCGTTAAACCAGTTCCGTTAGTATTATTAACCCATGACACTGGTAAATCTTCTTTAACACGAATGAGTCCTTCTAACCCAGTAACAGAGTTAAGATCTGCATCACTCTTGAAATGAGATGCCGACGCGACGAAAGCAGTGCCAAAATCGCCAACGGCTGTTCCTGCGGGATTCTCCTTCGGTGTTAGCAATGGAGTGTCACCATTCATATCGTAAAGATCAGAAAAATACACTGTCTTATCATCTGCTGTAAACGAGGCGTTGAACATGTCGCCACCGGCAGCATAAAATTGCTGTGCAGTCGGCTGATTAAGCAGTTTTCTGAACAGGATTAACCAATTAATACGCCATGCTGTCAGCTGTGCTTCTGTAACAGAATAACCTTTTGGATACTGATAAATGGAGTCTATGGCAAACAAATCAGCGAGCAGTTTAAGATTTTGGTCTGCTATTAGTTTATGCGTTACAAGATTATTCAAGCCTTGCACGGTAAAAACCTCATCTGGCAATTCACTGGAAGTAATTACGCCATAGTTCGTAATTTCCTGTCCATTCTTCGTCGAACCAATAGTCACTTCCAGTTCGACAGCAGTAGTACTCTGTTGACGCATATGATCCACATCTGTGGTGTTCTCCATGGGATAGTCCACTTCATTAAGTGAATTGTGCCACATAGCACGATCGGGGACGGTTGCATTAAGATAATTGTTAGAGTTATATACGACGTTATAATAAGGAGACACGGCCCAATTGATTAGATAAAATGGAGTCTCAGCTGCAGTAGTTGACAACGAGACTGTACCAAGGAAACGATAGTTATTTGATGAACCGGAAGATTTATAACCGGCATAGTTGGCAAACAGTCCCTGTTGAGAACCTACAAGGTTTATATTCTTTGTAATATATGAACTACTTGCAACATTAAGTAAGGTCCATCCTGTTATATCGTAGGTAAATAATTCACCATTATCATCCTTGCCAATGGCAGCACTGCCCGTCTTAACTACATTTACCTTCGCTACAGCACGTTCTACATAGATAGTTGCAGCAGGCTCATGATTTATTGCGTCTTTCGCAGAACCATAAAGGCGGTCTATAGCGACAGGAGCAAGAATCTGAGTCGAAACATTTGGTGCAGATAACAATGTTCCACCTTTTGCGGTAGAAAGAACTGCATTTGTCATAAGCAGGTAATTCACTCCGTTAAAATCGGCAAAAGGATGCGTGGACTTATCGTTGCTCCCGAGAATAAGCCGTGGCAACATCCTTACTCCGGAGTTAAACCCCGCCTTTAACGCAAGAAAGTCAGAAAACCGGATATTATCGTTTCTCCCTATATCGGTTTTTCCAACAATAATCACTGAATCACAACGCAACATATTATCAGCAGCATTCGCCCCGGCTGTAAAATTAAAAAGGGAGTCTGAGGCGTTTAATATAACGAAGGCATAAAGTTTATCGTTGTCACCGATGTTGTTACGCACGATTTGAGTCACGAACGAAGAACTTGCAGTAACGTTTTGACCATCTTCTTTAATAAACGAACTGTCGAGCTTGTAAACAGAACGTGCAACGGCATTGTTCTCATCAACACCTGAAAACAATATCAAATAGGAATGTGAAAGATCTACTGCATACTCTGCCGAAGTTCCATTCTGCGGAGAAACACTACGGGTAAAATTCCCCATAGGTACTTGCAGACGGAATTGCATATAAGCCTCTCCTGCGGCATTAAAAACATGTTCTATCCCCGTGTGACGCGGCTCTTTACGCAACGTCTCGTCAGAACAAGCCGTCTGCATTCCCAGGCAAAGGAGTGCAATCTCTATAGTATGTATTATTTTAAGTTTCATCTGCGTTAGACAGGGGTTTTAGTTAACAAGAAGACGAGCAACAAGAGAAAATTAATTCACACGCCAACTCATAGACTTACTAACTCATCAATTCACAAACTAAAAAATAAAATTCGTACACTACGTTGAGCACTATCTTATTTTGGTCAAGTAGTACTTTGTATTGTCTTCATAATTTCGATTGACCAACGTTTTACATATTCCTAAAATTTGTACGTACTTTGGCTCGCGCATATTGCGGATTTAATTAATAGGGAATTGAACTATTGAAAAAGTACGTTACCCGACCGTAATCAAATCAAGAATCTTTATCTGTTTCTCTATATATCTTCAATCTGAATACGTTTCTGCCATCTCAATATCCCAATTCGTATGGTTATGGCACGAAGACGGTTTCCGGCAATAAGAAGGTCTATGTCATACTGGTTCTCCCGGTCTAAGTATTCCTGCGACGAGTAACGGCGCGCATAAGCTTCGCGTCCGTAACTAAGGAATTCCGGCAAGTTGAGTACGGCAACTAATCTTTTGTTGTCCTTTTTGTTAACTATATAAAGTTTTGCCGCATGCTTGGATTCCTCCTTTGGATAAACCACCAGACGAGAAACCGAAAAATCATAGTGCAACGAATTTGCATGGACTATTTCTCCTTCATCGGGAGTCGTAACGGCACTTGAGGCTTCGTCTATAGTCCGCTGTGCAAACGGAGTATAAAGCAACGGCTCCTCAGGAACAACATCGTTCTTTTCATTCAAATGTCCGTTATCTGCCGTGATAAAAACATCATAGTCCGTGTCTTTTAAATCCGTAGCATCTTCAGTCTGTCGAATGGTAAGATTAATGAGCTTTGTATCGCGTATCAAAGGTACCATCGCATAGGTGGGCTTCATAAAGTGAACCTCACAATCCTGAACCTCCAGCGTATGCCACAGCGTATCAAGTGCCACTCCTCCATTGTCTACAGTATGTACCAACAAGTCTTTTTCATCGTACCCACCTAAGGACAAACTGCGAGGATCTTTGCTATGCTCCAATTCTATCTGCAACTTGTCGAGCGAATCTCCGATCTGAAGATGAGGAATGATAAACTTCGCGCCTTGCCGTTCCCGGCGTTTGGCCTCACCTGCTTGCATAGCCAAAGCAACCAAGCGATATTTACCTGGAGAAAGCCCTTCTATGTGCATCCTGTAACCGGGCACAGCCAACGGGGCATTGCTTACATCGTTTTCCGCCGTCTCAACACGCACAACTTTGTTATTGGTATCGAGTACATATAGCGTGATTGCCCCTACCTGGTCATTAAACAGGTCGCCATGCATGTTATAATCGTAACGGAAACTCACATTGAGGCCTTCTTCACAGTCGCTGCGGTCTTCATCCATCATTGTACACGAAGAGAACAAAAGAGAAGTCAGCAGGCATACCAGCAGACCGATAGACGGATAGTTAATCATTCGTTTCATAAGCAGCTTTCAGGTAAAGGGTTTAGTCTACATGAAAAGGAGCGGAACACAGAGTCACAGGGACACAAAGGTGGCTGCGTCGCCAACGTCCTTTGTGATTTTGTGTCTCTGCGTTCCATGACATCCTTTCATAGCCCTTTCGCAAGGGGTATTTTTTAACCTTACAGATCAACATTCTGCAAACGTTTCTGCCACTTTACGGTATGAATTTTAACGCTAAGGTAACGTTCTACGGAGTCATCCCAATTGCCGTCGTCACCATTAGGTATTTCAGGAATACCGGCAGAACCAATCTTGCTGATGCTGTTCACGTTGATTTCGTACCACGTATTACGAACCACGCCATAACGGCCAAGATAGTCTTTTGCAGCATTGTGGTTCTCCTGCACCTCATAAGCTTTTCCATTAAGAGGCGCCCACTCACTCTTCCAAGGCGTCTCATTATCATTGAAGTGACGAATCATTACAGGATAATAAGACACGCCGCCGGTGTACTTACTGACAGTTATCTTAGCAAGACGGGCATTGATTTCATTCTCCAAATC
>OGRM01001516.1_pt1 | contig 13986 bp, 15 predicted proteins | sample 1553491 | NCBI WGS metagenome assembly OGRM01 (sample SAMEA2580110, study PRJEB22360) | human gut metagenome | biome: human gut; feature: human-associated habitat; material: faeces | place: Denmark | collected 2008/2010
GCCCGTACCAATCCGGCACATAGGCAAATTCAAATAAATCTGTTTCTATCATTTTATCACCTTACACTTAGAAAGTGCCTCCAGATACTTTGTTTGTATCTCTGCTTTCTGATCTTCACACACATACTGGTGTTCTGTGCCGTCTGAACAAATCTCAACCACAGTTGACAATGCACTGATATATGCATCGTAATACTGCAGCAGTTTTTCCTGTGCATCATGGTCACCTTTGACAGCACGATACACCGTTTCATAATCCAGTTTCATTCTTTTGTGGCCTTTCATAATAACTGCGAATATTTGCAAATGCGTTTTTCTTCCGTTCTGACACGGAGCGTCTGGAGATCCGCAATGTTTCGGAAATCTCGGAAATAGACATTCCATACCAGAATTCTAAAATAACCACTTCCTTTTGTTTGGGCGGCAACAGCAGCATTGCCTGATACAGCCATTCTGTTGCAACGACACAGCAGTATCCGTTTCCGGCATCGATGAAATGTTCGGATGGATAAACAGCATTTTCACCGTGTGTTTTCAAAATGTACTGTACGATATCTGTGTTGACTGCCTCATTTTTCTTTCTTGTTTTTGCAGCAGCGGCGAAATTTCTGCTTGCATTTCTCATCACTGTTTTACTGAAACTATCGAAAATCTCAAGTTTCAGCTGATCATCATGCGAGGGAGCAGACATTATTTTCCCTCCCTCCATATTCAGTTTTGAGAAGCCCTTTTTTGCCCTCCTGAAATTACTAAGACAATTGAGAGAAGCAAAATGGGAAGGTTTTAGATGTAAATTTTATATGAACAGGTAGGAGAAAGAAAAAAGCAGCATACAAAACCAGGCATTTCGCCGGATTGTATGCTGCTTGGGGACAAAAAAAGGGGCAAGTCCAACAGTGTTAATGTTGAACTTGCCCCGAAAAATGAAAGGAATGGAGAATCATTAGAACGGACAATTTTCATGAAAAGATGCAAGCATACAGATGTGAAAGGGAAGTGCTGGAATCGATTCTGCGTGGAAAAGTTTATTTTAATGATTGGTTCCATCTGATGCTGCATCCTTCCGGCGTAAAAATACACCATAAGCGGATTTTAGGATGATTGGAACAGTTTCATCCAAATTGGAACAGCTATTTTGAGAAGCATAAATTCGCCTAGATGCTGCATCATTTCAAACCGGAAGGATACAGCATCTACATTTTGTAGATGCCGTATGCTTGATTGTATTGTTTTGAAATTTCCGGCTTTTACCGTTTGGAGTCCTCTTCCTGTTTCAACAAATTATAACGCATCTGGCAAAGGTCAAATACATTCAAAGTTTGATCTCCATTGAAATCTGCCGCTTTCCAGTCTGCAAGCTGTGTGTCTGGAACAGACAACAGCCATTTTTGCAGCAGTACAACATCAGAAATTGTAAATGCACCGTCTGCATTAACATCCCCAATGATTCGCTCCTGATACTGAATAGTGGCTCCTGTTAGTTTTTCATTCAGCAAACCAATGGTAATCTGATTCCACTCTTCTTCCGTTCCGTTATAGGAAACTGCACGCAGATTTTTGCAGTTATAAAATGCGGAATCTCCCACCTTAATCAGGGAATTCGGAATTGTAAGGGCCTCCAGATAAGGATTCTCGGAAAAAGCATACATTGCAACAGATGTAACACCGCTTGGAATAGTATATGCAGCATCTGTCTTTGCGGCTGGATAGATTATGAGTGTATCTTGCTTCTTGGAATACAGAACACCATCTAAGCTGGAAAAGTTAGCGTTCTCTTTCGCAACCTGAATCTCCTGCAATGCACTGCAAGAGCCAAACGCATTTTTATCAATTTTTGCAACTCCAGTTGAAAGTTTCACAGACTTCAAAGAGGTACAGCCCAAAAATGCCATTTCGCCAATGGAAGTTACTGTATCCGGGATTTCGATGGATGTAATTGCAGAGAGATAAAATGCTCCGACAGAAATTGCAGTAACTGGAAGTCCTTCTATTTCAGAGGGAATTACAACATCGGAAACGGAATTGTCAAAGCCGGTGATCTCAATTGAATCTCCATGGTTGACATAGGTGAATGCCGATGTAGCTGTTACATTAGTGGTTGTGCCACCATTTCCTACTGTACCAGGAATATGCCCAACCTCTATGTAACTTTTTACCCCAGAAACAACAACATAACTTATGGCACTTGCCTTTTCATCATAAGAAATACTGTCTGCATCAATGTAGCCTTTGTCTACATAAGTCTGCAAGAAATCAAGAACCATTTGTTTCTGTGTTTCTAAAGGCAGATTGTCAAATTCATCGCCTGAAAGTCCGGATGACCTGAACGCTTCGCTAATTTCTGCAGAGTGAGCAATTTCCTTATCAGATATCGCATCATAAATTACAACAGAAAAGGTTTTTGTGGTAGAAACTGTCCCATCAGCATCTGTCAAGCGAGCATAATAAGAATAAGAACCAACTGCCGCATTCTCAAACGACAGCACAGCAGACCAGGTTCTATCATTTTCCAGGTCATCTCCGCTAACGTCGAAGTTGCCATCATCCAGCATTTTTGCGACTACTTCGTTTGTTTTGGCATCAACCAGTTCTACATCGCTTCCGGAATACTTTAAGCAAGTAGCCGTAAAGATCACCTTTTTGTCGGTTTCATCTTCCATAAACTCTGCGTTTCCAGTATGCTGATTTAACCGCAATGTAAAAGAAGGATACTCCGCTGCACAAATTTGCTCCGCACCGACAAAAAAGCAGGTGCCGCTCATCATTGCAGCAGTGAGCAGACTCAGAACTCTTTTTTTCATATAAGAAGCCCCTTTCTTATGCAACTAAAACATTATCAATAAGAACAGCGGAATTATATGTGTTATCACCGACATTATTTGCATTGAACTCTAATTTAATCGCTTTTCCAGCATACTGTTCCACATCAATTGTTACTGTTTTCCATTGAGTTTCATACATGGTATTATCACCACCATAAAAATTAGTGATATTTGTTCGATGCCATGTTGAAGTATTTGTGGATTCTCTCAAAACAGTACTTGTTGATGTTCCAGCATAAATATTTGTTAAAAATTCATCGTCATATTCATCGCCAACCCATTCCATCGGTTCTTCAGAAATAAAGTTATAACTAAAGGTGAGAGTAGTAGCATTTTCTGGGATATGAAAAACCTGACTTACTTGACTAGAATTGTAATCACTTTTAGAACCTATTCCAGTTGACATGAATAACAAATTGTTATTATGCACATAGTTTCCTAAAGAGTCTAGGATACGAACATCGCCAGAATAATTCCAATACCTAGGAGAAGAATCATTCGACTCAAAATCTCCATTTTTTACAGTTGTATTTGCCCAACTCTTATTAACATTTCCTGCAACTACAGGAATTTCACCATGTTTAGGGGTATATTGTCCTTCAGCATTTGACATTGCTTCACCTGCAGTATATCCATTCAGCATTCCCTCTGTAAATGCTCTAATCATCTCGTCTGAATACGATGTCCATAGATCATTACAGAAACCAACTACAGTTTCGGCACCTGCGGAATGTAAAGAGTCATAAAAGGAATAATCAATTTTATCATTATTACCGAAATTACTGCAACTGTACAAATAAAAAACTTTACCTGTTAATTCGCTTTCATCATAATAAAATTCAAAGAATCTGTTAGTAACACGGAAGAAATCAGGATACGCAATCAATCTTCCGCTTCTAATATCTTTCTTGTATCTTGCATATGATGCATTATTATTAACCACATGAGTTTTAATTGAAATAGTACCATTTCCCCAATTCCTACCATGACCTGCGATAACAATATAATCATATTCCTGTAAGTGTTTCAAATCTTCCAGTGAATTGTCATAGGTCGGATTTTCTGTGTAAACATCACTATACACATCCGTATTCATTCCCATAGCTGTCCATGTATCAGCATATTTCTGAAATGTAGAATATTGAAAATAAAAATTCGTATCTGTATCAGGATTAAATTCAAATACAATATGTCCTGTTCCAAGATATGAAGCTGAAATCTGCTGCGATGTTTCCTGATCGTCCAGAGCTAAATAATCTGTAGAATCTTCCATATCTGACAATTCGTTACTTACACCAGCATATTCTGGGTTCTCCAACTCAAAATACCCAATCAGTCCGCAAGTATAATAAAATGAATATGTTCCATTATTAAATGATATGCTATCAAAATCTACCAATGAATACGCATAATTATCAGTACCAGTAACTGACAACACTTGCATTAAATCAAAAAACATCTGCTGTTTTTCAGAAGTGGTGGCGTTCATATATACTGTTGAAGCTTTCATCTCGTTTAACTTACCATTAACTTCCATCATTTCATCGATACTTTCGTCATCGATGTCTTCATAAACAACGATTTCCTGTGGTTGAGATGTGATTGAACCGTTTACAGCATAATATTGCAAAGTTCCTTCGGAAGAGTTGTTTATCGAGATAACGCATGAATATGTGCCATCTTTCTCAAGGTCATCGCCATGCTCGTCATAGTTACCATCATCATACATTGTCGCAACAATTTCATCTGTGTTAGCATCCTTCAAATATAACGAGCCTGTTATTGAGTAATTTGGCTTTGCATAAAAGTATACCACGCCTTCCTCGGATGTGAGAAATTCACAACAGTCAGATCTCAATCTAATCGACTGTTTAACCATTTTTGAGGAATCCATCTTAACTTCCGTCAACGAATAGCTTTCAATTTCCGGTGTACCGTTCTTTGTGCCAATAAAACCAAGCGAAACGCTTGAATTTGCAGCAATTGTAGAAGTATAGGTTCCTTTAAGTAAATATTGATATTCATCCAATTCTGTTACCGTTGCTGCCCAGCTGTTTGAGATTTTTGTAATCGTAAAATTGGTATCAATGGACAACTCCCAAGCTTCAATCGGCTTATCAGTGTGGTTGGTTATTACAATGGAACCATTAAATGAATCCCCCCATGACTCTCCTACAGATAGGGAAACATCATAACCCTCTGTTTTTTCTACTCTTGTCTGACAAAGGGCATAATAATCCGGAATCTCCGTGCAATCATTTACAGCATAGGTAAATGTAACCGCTGAACTAGGAGCAATATCTGCATTGTATCCATTGTTCTTGAAATACATTTTTCCATTTTCCGCTGTCATTTCAGTAGCATTTGTTACATATTGAATATCTCCATTTGGTTCAAAATAGAGCATCCAATCTTCAATCGTTTCATTTCCAGTATTCGTAAGTGTCAATGATACCACTTCGGTATTTCCATACGAATTTGTTACAGAATATGAAACTGAAAAATCATCATATTCAAAATTAGCAGTTTTATTTTCTTCTGCCGCTGATACAGCAAATACACAACTCTGCATCATTAAAGCAAAAGAAATAAAGCCCGCAGCAATCTTTTTTCTATTCACTTTACATACCCCTTACTCTGCATTTTTGGAATTTGCTATATACTTGTTCAGACTAACTGCATCTACCAAATCAACTTTATCATCGAGATTAAAATTCATTGCTGCAATATTCATCAAAGAACTTGTGTCATCTGTACCACTGTTATAAGAAAACTCCAATGACAAGTGTACTAAAAATTTCATCAAGTAAGTAGAATCTGCTTCATTTACAATTCCATTATGGTCAATATCACCCAAAGCAAATGTATGCATCTTAAATCCGCCAATATGAGATGTATCTACCATCGAAATAGAATTACGCAAATCACTTTCACTAAATGTGTTAATGCCTGTTCCCACCTTTACCAAACACATGATATCTGTGCCGGTATAAGTGCCATCTGTGATTAACTTATACGTCAATGATAAGTCAGAATCCTCATAGATGGGAAGAAGCTTTGAAATATTTGTATCATTATTGAGAAAATACAATACTTCATTATCATAATAGGAGTATTTTTCATGGAACAAAAAGTCCAGACAACCCCTTACATTTCTATCCACATTTGTGTTAATAACAGCAATGTAATGATCAGTGGAGGCCAAATTTGTTTCATTGTAGAATGGTGCGTCAATATGAATTTCTTCATCAGCACTATCCTCTAAATCATACATTGCAATTCCACTATTTTCACTTTCCCTTGCGATGATAGCAAGTCCTTTTTCGTATGTCTTCATCAAATCCTTAGATTCTTCTAAAGACAGTCCATTGTCAACCAAATACTGGGCAACTTGCTTAGTCTCAGCATCTGAAAAGGATGACACAAACTCTTCTTTTTGAACAGCATCATATTCTGCAGCATATGCTGGAAAGCCAACTGCTGTTAATTGAAAGAGTAAAGCAGCTGCAACAGCAGATCCGGCAAATACTTTTCTTTTCATAAACACTCTCCATTCTTTTTATTTTCTAATATGCCACTTGCAAATTTGTTTCAACCTTATTCACAAAAGGAATTATAGAAAATATCGTATACTTTTCTTACTTCTTTAGGTTCTGCAGAGCCTATTCATACTCATTCCCCCTTTTTGTTTTTGATATTAAAATTAGTACTGCAACGCTGAATAATGTGTATGCAATCAAAGCCAAAACTTTAGAAAAAACCATAACTCACTGCTTCCAAAACAATTACAGCAATGAAAGCTTCTTTATGATTCTTTTTCTTTTGTTTTCTCATTAAAGATTTATCCAGATTTTCCACTGGTACATGTTTCCATACTCTCAGCAATGCAAAAACTAACATTAACCCATTGTAATCAACAATTTTAAAGTTACAAAAATCAAAATTTAAAATCCATATTGATAAGCTTCAACTTCTTGTTTTTCTAAGTTAATCATATCGCATTTTATCGTAGAAATCAATACTTTGTTCCCCAAATGCAGGTTTTAGTCCCCCAAATGCAGATTTTCTCTGCTAAATGGGAAAGATGAATACAATAATATTATTTTCATTTAGCAAATTGTCAATTTTCCTTTATCCATCTCACAAACGGTATCGCACAGCACAGAAATGTCTTCCGCCGAATGGGAGGCCAAAAGAATGGTTTTCCCCTGTTCCTTCAGCTGGAGCAAATATCTTCGCATATCTTGTACACCGTCTTTGTCCAGTCCGTTCATGGGCTCGTCCAGAATCAGCAAATCGGGGTCTTCCATAATCGCTTGTGCCAAGCCCAATCGTTGCCGCATACCCAATGAATATGCCCCTACTTTCTTTTTGCTTTTGGGATCTAGTCCCACACTGGAAATAGCATGGTCGATCTCCTGCTTTCCGATTTTTCCACGAATTTGTGCTAGGAAATGCAGATTTTGATACGCAGTATAGCCAGGCAAAAAACCAGGAGTTTCAATAATCAGTCCCATACTCTCCGGTATTTCTCCTGGTTTTTTCTTCTTTTCCCCATTAATATAAATTTCACCGGATGTAGGAAGCACAAATCCACAGATACATTTCATAAGCATCGTTTTTCCGCTGCCATTTCTACCAATCAAGCCATGAATTTTTCCAGCTTCAAAGGTAATATTGATACAATCTAACACGGTGATTTCCCCATATTTTTTTGTTAAGTTTTTTACTTCAATTGCATTCATTTTCGATCATCTCCATTTTGTGTGACTTCCATTTTGCGATTTACGAATAAAATGATTCCAATCAGCAGTGCACTTCCAGCAAGATAAAATGTCATAACATAAGAAAAGGAAGGACTATTTGTCATGTTGGCGATATCGATTTGATTTAATGTATTCCAAGACATTGGGGAGAAATAACTAGCACCTTTTCCTGTTGGATTTTCGTTGGATAGAAAAGCACTCAGTAGGATTAAAAATCCACCAACCATCCCTCCAAACACTTTTTTTTGCAGACAAATATTGCACGCATAAACAAGAAAGCCTAAAAATACGCCACTCAGCCATGAAACTAAAAATGTAAACCACATTGCTTGTAATGGTGTAAAATATGCGATTACATTTTGATTGATGGTAAAAGTGGTAATTTCTAATTGTCCCATTACATTTGTTCTGGAAAGTGTTTGCAGGATTGCCCCCCAATCCGCAGTCCAATCCATTTGAAACAAAGGGAAAAAAATCGTGAGAAATATGATAAAAAGATAATAGAAAGCTGATGTTAATACAATATATAATAGCTGTCCAAAACACCACTTGGTTCTTCCGGTTCTGCTGATAAGAAAACCCTGATTGTTGTCCAAAAAAGGAGCATCACAAAATAACAGCAGCAGCGGAAGGGTATAAATCAATTTCATATAAAATTGTGCATATAAAAATGGATAAATCCATGGAGTTTGGGCTGTTCCTATGTATGCTGCTGCTCTGCTTATTTCCCCAATTTGCCCATGTGTAATCAAAATGATCAATATTGCAAGCATCCATACCCGATAATCTGTTTTCCATTTTCTAATATTTTGAAAACTGATATAAAAAATTGTTCTAATGGATCTCATTTCTTACTCTCTTTCTAACGATAAATCGAAATATTGCACTGACTAATAGAATGCATACAAAGTAGAAAAAAATAGTATAGAGATAATTTGCAATGCCACTTTCTGTATGCAATACCTGAACGCCCAAAGCCATTGTAAAAAATCGCAAATAACTAGGGAATTGATTCGTAAGATGTTCTACTAAATAGGAACAAATAAAAGGGGAGATCAAGGCAACATAGATATTAGGGAAAAATGCAGACAATGCAAGTCCACACATACTCCACAATGTGCAGGAAAGCGAAAAGATAGAAGAAACAATCAAAAGATACATCCAGGGTAATCCGTTTTCTAACCAGATTCCATATGGAGCAACTGGATAAAAACTTCCTGTGTATAGTGGCTTTTGCAGTCTTGCATATCCTAAAAATAAGAGCAACCCTAAAAAACAAACCAAAAAGCTGCTGACAACACAGGCAACAGTTTGTGCAGTTGCATAAGATTTTACATTACTTCGATAAACAATGGAATCGAACATCCGACTTTTCCATTCTTTTGCAAATTGTGCTGCAAAGGGAAATGCTGCAAATAACGGAATAATTTTCCGAAATGCATCTAAATGCAGAAGCAGTAAAAGTGCATCTACGGTATCTACACTTGCATTTGGCTCATAATATAAATGAAAGGATGCTGTAATTGCAGTCAAAAAAATAGAAATCCAAAAAATAAAACTGCAAAAAATTTTTTTCATATAGGAAAGCCATAACCGAAACCCCAATGTTAACGCTCCTTTCCCGTTTGGGCATTGACAAAATGCGGCTGTAAATAATTTTCATCATTAACTACTTCATAGGAACCAATATGATAAAGTGGTAATAACTTAAAAGTATTGTCATCGATTACACCCATACCATAAGCAAAATAAATGTTTTCTAAATAGGTTTCATTTGCAAGAACTGTCTTATCTAAATTGTTTTTAATTTCCGCATACGCTTCTTCTGCAGAACAAATGGTCACATCTTCCGCATCTTTTTCTTCTATTGTAAGTGCATTTACACAATTAAATTGCTCTATGCCATCCTTCGTAATCGTTAAAGATAATGTTGCAGCCGCCATGGGTTCCTGATTTGTTTCCAAGGAAACAGGTGTCGTTGGCATTAGGTTTTTCCCTGCTGCCTGTAACTGATAACAGATATGGTACGCTTCAAAATCCGCAGGGATTTCTGGACAATCTTCTTCACTTCCCTGAGCTTGAATCATTTTGTCCCGAATTTGATTTAAATGTGCTGTATCAACTGCAAAAATGGCCGGATTATCAGAAACTGTGATTTCCAATTGACGCAAACAGTCCTGAGCAACCGATAATGCATCTTCCGCAGAAAAATCCGCATAGGTACAATCTGGAAAAGTTTTCTGATACACTGTTGGAGAAACATATGCGGATTCATCATTGAAATAAAGCTCCACTAAATTTCCTAAATTTGTGGTATAGTGAATCAAACCATTGCTATAACCTAGATTTACTTGATCCTTCAATTCATAGTAGTATCCGGTATCGGTATCCGTATATATAGTGCTTTTCTGAGAGACAATGTCCGAATCCTTTACATGAAATACTTCTTTCACTGCGTCCGGATTCCATACTTGCAGTGTTCCAATGCATCCGGTCATTGCACTGGAAACATTAGCGGACTGTAACTCCTGTTCTGTAATATCGCTATGCAATTTTTCATTCTGAATTTCCATATCAACAGAATGAGCAGAGTTTTCATTTGTCTGCGGTTTATTTCCCGGATAGCAGCCTGTCAAAATACCTGCACATATCATCACACATAGCCATAATTTCCTATCAATTCTCACTATGTTTTTCCTCCTTGTCTGTATATAAAGAAAGAGCCGCAATGAAAAATAGCAGCATAAAATGATTGCACTGCATTTCAAATTCCGACTCTTCTTATTGAATAGATTGTTTGGTTATGCGATTGAATTAATATGCAGCACCATTCGGATTGTAGTTGCCAGAGCAGGTCTGAGCAGTTGCTGTATTAGAAACACGCAAGCAAGCCTTTGAAGACTTAGAAGTGTAATCCAGCTGATGCTTGGATGTGTTGTTGATGAGCGCAGAACTCGAAATCTTGGAATAAGACTGATTGCAGAAAGCAACTGTGTAGTAGCTCTTAGCAGATGCATGACCAGAATCCTTTACGGTTCCATAAGAGCAGCTATTTGTGGAATATGCTGTAGTATATCCAGACTGTCCTGCTCCAAGATTGAATCCATAATAATATGCACTCGCACTCATGCCTGCCACACTGGTGGCCATTGCTGCAACTGCCAGAATGCTAGCTGCAATTTTTTTGATTTTTGTCATAACTTAAACTCCTTTCTGTTCCGGCTGAATTTTTTAAATGTCAGCGATAAACATTCGTATGTATTTCTCAAAGAAGTCACCTTTCTACGCCCTAACCCAAGATCTTGTACGTACATATTCAGAGCAAAAAGAATGATAACTTCAATGTGAAATCTGAAATTACTCTGCTTTACTTCTTCAGATTCTGCAGAGCCTTCGGTTCCTTGGGCTGGTGACAGCAGCCCCAAGAAGCTGCTCCGGCTGCCTTAACTGCGGCACTTTTTCCAACACCTGCAATTTTTTTCAGCAATGCATTCTGAATCTTGTTCATATCTATTCCCTCCTTTTCTATTTTTTTGATATTAAAATTAGTACTGCAATACTGAACAAGGTATATGCTGCCAAAGCCGATACTTCAGAAGAAAATACATACAAACCACAACTTAATGCTTCCAAAACAATTACAGCAATGAAAGCTGCTCTGTGATTTCTTTTCTTTTGTTCCTCTGTTAAAGGCTTATTGGGGTTTTCTACCGGTGCATATTTCCATACGATCAACAACACAGTCACTAATATCAATCCATGTATGGTCGGATTATACACTTCCCTCATGCAACTGAGTTTTGTCATACCTAGCGTAAAGAATGTGATCCCTGCAAATGTAAGGTTACATTTCAGGTAAGAATCCGCATGATAACCGCCAGTCCACTGACGAACTGTAACAAATATCACATAGTACAATACAGACAAGAAAAACATGTGCAAGACAATTCCGACCGCCATTGTTATCAACAACCCCAAGGCTGTAGAAATCAGAATTTCGAATCCATATTGATAAATTTCGACTTCTTGTTCCGCAATCACTTTTTTTTCGCATAAAAAATGCGATATGGACTTTCCAAGAAATGTGATGATTTTTATCACCTTCTTTCCGATAAGTCAATCATATCGCATTTTGTCGTAAAAATCAATACTTTGTTCCCCAAATGCAGGTTTTAGTCCCCCAAATGCAGATTTTCCTCTATTGGAAGAAGAATATCTACATAAAACATCCCTTCTTTCTCATAAAAATCAATCAATCCATTTCGTTTTGATACAAGATCCGTAACAGAACGTAACCCCCAGCCGTGCAGCTTTTTATTTGCTTTTTCTGTTTTTAATTCCTGATTCTTTTTTAAAACAGATGCGGCAATTGTATTTCTGACCACAATCCGATAATAGCCTGCCTCTTCTGAAATTGTCAGAAGTATCTGTGCATTTGACGGATTTTTCTCACAGGCTTCTATGGCATTGTCCAGCAAATTAGACAGCATGATGCTAAGATCGAACTCCAAATCATGGGGAATTTGAACGACTAACCGCAATGAGGTATCGATTCCTTTGGATTGTGCATCATTGAATTTTGCATTTACAACCGCATTTAACATGGTACTTGAGCATTGTACTTGCGACAAAATTGTATTTACTTTTCGCTCCTTGAATTGTTTCGCATACTCCAATGCTCCGGAGCAATCTCCCTGTTCTACCATACCGCATAAACAATCGATCCCATTTCGAAAATCGTGACGAAGAATCGAAATTTCTTCATACTGCTGCTGTAAACGCTGCATTTCATCTTGCTGCCGCTGTAACTGGATTTCCATAATATCTCGTTCTTTTTCAATTTGACTTGTGCGGTTCATTTTTCTCAGAAATATAAAAATAACAACATCTAATCCAGACAGAAGCAACGTAATTGCAAGATAGATATATGATGTAAAATAGCCATTTATAAACACAAGACAAATTGCAAATCCAATAAAAAGTGTAAAAAGAAATGCTGATAATATGATAATCCACTCATTACGTTTGAAATGATATTCTTCTTTTCTGCGAAATGATAGTATGAACTGTGTTGCCGCAAAATACAATAATTTTGTAATGAATAAACAAACAATACGCTCTACACTCTGTGCAGATTGAAGCTGTAATATCGAGATATTTGTAAGAGCACTGATTGCCGACATCACCGGAAGATTGATAAAATATACTAAAACATAATTGATGATTGAAATCAATACTTTTTCAAATGTGCTTCCTTTTAAAAAAATGGCAGAAAATACAATTTCTATCAACAAGCAACTGAGAATCAAAAACGTTTCGTTTGCTATTCCGAAAGTTCCTGCCATATCTGTTGCAAACAACAACGAAAACAAGAGAAGCCATTTCAGAATCCGATAATCTTCCGATCGAAACTTAAAGTATTGGATCAGCATTCGTGTAACGATCATACATTCCACGATAACTGCAAGAATTTCTGTACATTGCCAAATCATAATACACCCTCCTCCCGAATCAATCGCTGATACTGTAATTTTACTTCCTCACTTCTGCCTCGGCTCAACGGTATTTTATCTTGACAATTTTTTAGGTACACCTGATCTCCTTTGATTTGTAAAATCCAAGCATAATTCACCAGATAACTTCTATGCACTCGAATAAAGCCTTTTTCTGTAAACTGTCTTTCCAATTCATTCATCGTGTATGTGTGCATTGCAAGTCGAATCGATTCTTTTTGTGCGGTTACAAAATAGATATCATGTCGAATGGAATAGAAATATGCAATGCCTGAAACTTTTTGTTCGAGTGTCCTCTGCTGATCCAAATCAAGTCGAACTATAACAGATTTCGTTTTTAAGGCGGCACAGAAAGAAGAAATCATTTCCTGTGTATCACTGAGAAGTTTATTCTTGCGAACGAAACGATACGCATTATAGCGAAATGTTTCAAATACGAAATCATCATGGCTGGACACAAATACAAGTGTCGTATCCACCCCATTGTCACGGAATTTAGAAGCAAGCTGGATTCCGGACAGCTCCGGCATATCAATATCCAGAAAAATGAGATCATAGGACGTTTTTTCACAATGTTCCAAAAATCGTACGGCATCTGTGTATGTATCAATTTTGCAGTCTACATTATGTTTCTGAAATAATTCTGAGACTTTTTTCTGGTATGTTTGAAGAAACATGGTTTCATCATCACACATTGCAATTCGAATCACGTAATGTGCCCCTTTCTTATCTTTTTCTCTCTATTTCCATAATACCATAAAATATCCCAAAAAGCAAGAAGAATAGATGGTTTATCACTGGAGATACTAAAAGGAAAGAAGCATTTTTATTTCGTAAAATCCGCCCATTTATTTGCAGAAATTTCAGACAAAACAGCATCGAATC
>OGRM01001517.1_pt1 | contig 13985 bp, 9 predicted proteins | sample 1553491 | NCBI WGS metagenome assembly OGRM01 (sample SAMEA2580110, study PRJEB22360) | human gut metagenome | biome: human gut; feature: human-associated habitat; material: faeces | place: Denmark | collected 2008/2010
ATAAAAAACTAGAATTATTACTTGAATAACTTCTAGTTCTATAATACGAAAGAAATAATGTACTGCCCCTGGTTCCTGAATCAAATGATATTGTAGAAATACAGGCTCCTCAATCTACTCCTGTATGCATATCTTCTTCAGTAATGACGATTTGTCAAGGAAACACAAAAATAGAGATCAATTCTAATTGTCCTGAATGGATGATCCGGGAGCTGTTGAATAAATATGTTAGGTGATATTTCTAAAGCAGAACATATCTATATTGCCTGTGGATATACAGATATGAGAAAATCAATTGATGGACTTGCAGCTATTGTACAACAGAATTTCAACCTGGATCCATTTTCGAACTCATTGTTTCTCTTCTGCGGAAGGAGCAGTACAAAAATGAAAGTCTTGTACTGGGAAGGTGACGGATTTGTTCTTTTGTATAAACGTCTTGAAAATGGAAAATTCGTATGGCCAAGAAATAAAGATGAAGTAATGAAAATAACAGATCAGCAGTTCAGATGGCTTTTAGAAGGACTTAAAATAGAGCAGCCACGAACAATAAAAAAGAGTAATAAAAGATGTGCTATTTAGCTTTATATTAAGAATATTTTGTATTAAATATGGTATAATATAGACAGTTAAGGAGTGCTTTGAATGATTGAAAATGCAGGTATCGACTACAAAGAATTATATCTACAGATGCAGTCAGCAGTTGTAGCACTATCAAAGACATTGGAAGAAATCCAAAAAGAAAACAAGAATCTAAAGGAAGAAAATGAATATTTAAAGCGCAAGCTGTTTGGAACAAAAAGTGAAACATCAAAGTCACTTGGTTTTGAGCAGCTTTCTCTTTTTGATGAGGCAGAAGCAGAAGCAAATCCAGACGAAGAACAATTTATTCTTGAAGAAGTTAAATTCAATAAAAAGAAAAAGTATAAAGGACAGTTGGATGATAAATTATCTAAACTGCCACATATCGAAGTTATTATGACACTTCCAGAATCTGAACTTGTATGCCCAGTCTGTAACAGTAAACTTGTCCCTGTCGGAAAGAAATTTGTTCGACACGAAATTGAATTTGTACCAGCCAAGTTAAAAGTAAGAGATGTATATACAACGACATATGAATGCAGAAAATGTCGTGCAAATGGAAAGAGTGTTATGAAAAGTCCTGGAATTCCAGAACCTGTCATTCCACATTCTTATGCCTCTGCTGAAAGTGTGGCTTTCGTTATGAAACAAAAGTTCGTAAATGGCGTTCCACTCTATAGACAGGAATCCGAATGGAAACAAATGGGTCTGGATCTTTCAAGAACGACAATGGCCAACTGGATCATATATTCAAGTGAGCACTGGTTAAAACCACTGACAGACAGAATGCATGAAATCCTGCTTGAATCAAAACATGCCCATGCCGATGAAACACCTGTTCAAGTTCTAAATGAACCTGGTAAAAAGGCAACAACGAAATCCTATATGTGGGTATATTCAAGCATCAAAGAGAGTTCATATCCAATCCGACTGTTTGTATATGCACCAAACAGATGCGGATATAATCCGCAGATATTTTTCAACGGTTTTCATGGAACTGTTATATCAGATGCATATTCCGGATATAACAATATCGAAGGCTGTGTCAATGCATACTGCTGGGCACATGCAAGAAGAAAGTTCAGAGACAGTCTTCCAAATGATCTCGAAAATGCAGAAAATACGCTTCCGATTATTGCGATGAATAAGATCAAGAAACTCTTCGCAATAGAAAAAGAAATAGAGGCGTTGTCTCCTGATAAAAAGGTCAAAATACGTCAGCTAAAGTCAAAGCCATTAATAGATGACTTCTTTTCATGGTGCAAATCCAATCAAAATGCCACAGCCAGTGCAAAGCTGAGCAGAGCATTTAAATATGTTCTAAATCATGAAGAAGGATTGAGACAATACTTATATGATGGATATATTCCAATGACAAACTCATTAGATGAAAGAGTAATTCGACCTTTTACAACGGGAAGAAAGAACTGGTTGTTCTCGGCAAGCGTATCAGGAGCAGAATCAAGTGCGAATGCATACAGCATAATTGAAACAGCAAAAGCAAATGGACTGGATCCATATAAATATTTGACAACAATATTTACATATCTTCCAAGCCAAGATCTGATCAAAAATCCAGAAATAATAGACGAATTTCTACCATGGAGTAAGTTCGTACAAAAGAACTGTAAATAAAAGAATCAGCATAACATTTTAGCAATGTTCAACTGATTCTTTTTTATTTATTTAACTACATCATCTTATTTGGCGCTTACCTTATTTAACTACATTATTTTAAATAGTTAACTTACAATATCTAATTACACAAAAGACCACATCTTTACCATCTGCTTCAACAGGTATCGGTGTGATCAAGATTATACATTTTTAAGTTGACATTTATAGTAGATGTTGTTTTTTTAATCTAGAAATTTTGTAATATCCCTCTTTGTTAGGATTTTTTTGATAATTATCAATCAAATTATTTTCTTTGAAGGCAGTAAGCAACTTTTCATTTTCGACATTGATTTTAAATCTAGGTCTACTGCGGGTATCAAATATTTTAAGATAGTCAGTTAAGTTGAGTAACGTAAGAATCTCTTTTAGTCTATCACTATCACTACATAGTTCAGGCATTATAGCGATAAAAAGCTCAATCTTTTCATCACGAGTCACTCTATCTGAATATAGAAGACTGTTTTTCAGCCTTTCGGAAACATGATTTGGATTATTTATAATAATTTCTATATTATTCACTGCTAAATCAAATATTTTTGCTTGGATAGACTCATCCCATTGATCAAATGATGAACATAATTCCGTCAAGTCAGTATCTTCAAAATTATTTTCAAGAATATACAGACATATAGCAGAAGAATAACTCTTTCCAATTATTGAAATTTCATCATCTGTAAATCTCAATAATTGGATTTTCAATTCATCGCTAATATACCAAGTAAGTATCTCTAATAATTCTTCCTTTGAAAACAAAGCTTCTTGCATTATATCAATATACTCATCTATATTTTTATGAATATAATAAAATTTTTGATTGATATAGTTTTCACGCATAAACTTTAAATTATCAACTGTCATTCTAATAATATCTACATCAATTAAGATAATAATTTTATCACCGGATATTCCTACAATATCAAAATTATCATAATCATACTTTAATGACATCAATATCTGTTTGTACTTCAAATTACTGATTTCATGAGATATGATCACACTTTCAAACAAACTTTTTTTCATATCTTCATCATATTCCGTTTTCGAAAAATCTAAATTGCTATCGCATCTATTGATATAAGAAACAACACTTTCACTAAGTTTTAAAGATTCAAAACAATCCATAATATTACACTCTGAATATTCAACGATATCTGCATCCAACAATGATGTCCACAAAGAATTATCTTCAATTTCTTTTATGGAAGTAATCACTGTTCGTAGTGCAGAAATGTATGATTTTTTACGTTCAAGAATAAGGCTTGGATTATTCAATAAGGCAAGAACCGCATATTCATCATCTAAAATATTTCCTTCACTCATCTGTAAAATTGTTTCTAAATATTCATTGATATTCTGATTCATATAATGCGTTATTTTCGAATCACTGTGGGAAAGCAAAATTGTATAATTCTTAGAATTTATATCCTCATCACTTTTCACACCTAAAATCACTTTTTGCATCAGACGTAAATTTTCTTCATTAATTTCATATAAAGAATTTTCATATACTGCATTAAATAAATCTATATTTACTATTTCATAATCAAAACCTATAAAATGTACACCTAATAAACTAAATCCGTTAATTAGTTTATCAATATTAGGATCATCTATTGCAAGATAATCACGAGTGTTTGAAATATAATCACGCAAACAATTATTTTGATTAATTTGTAATATTACATCTTCATCAGAATAATATATTGAAAAAATCGAATATTTACGAATTTGATTATCAAGAAGAGATTTTTCTTCCAATGCGATATTAAATAATTCTGGCCAGATTATGTTAAGATGTTTAATATATTCTGGCATTTCAGTTGTAATATCAAAATATGCGCCTACAAACTTAAAATTATTTGTTTCTTTAAGCTGATTAAAAACTCTATCAATATACTTAATATAATGTTGAGGAGTCTGTAACAAACATGTAATCAAATCAAAATTAAGGATTTCTTCTTGATCAAAATCCACCAATCTAAGCCGTGAAATAACCTGCATCGGATTCTTTAAACGATAAGTGTATTCCTTAGATTTTTTATCAGTTACACTACGTAAATAAGTTTTGTCGATACGGCTAAGACTGTTCTCGTAAAAATATGTCATATAGTCCGGATAAGTTTCATCAATATATCCATTACGAATGAGATATTTTAAAAGATCAAAATATTCACTACTTTTTAGCTCATTAAAATTTGTTATCTCCCCAACTTCATTTGTACTTTTTATAGAAAAGATTTTATCTATATTGTCTCGAGTAATGATTTGATGAAGTTGTTGGTTTTTGATTTCAATAATTTTTTGCTCTAAAGCAGAAATTTCCTGATCTAATTGATCTATTTTTCCGCTTAATTTGTCTTCAAGTATCTGTTTACGATATAAATATTCTTTTTTATTATTTCCACTTAAATTATTAATTACAAAATAAGATAAATCATTATCATTTTTATCTGTCCAATAATAATGATCACTTAAATACTCATAAGCAAATGCAGCATTTAATTCTCGCATTGAAATAAGATTTTCTTCTCTAAGAGCAGAAAGTTTCTGTTTTCTTTCAACAATATCTTCTTTCATTTCTTTTATTTCAGCTTCTATAAAACTATCTTTTCCATTAAAAATCGCATATACAAACCCTTGATTAAGCTGTAATTCTGCAAAATCACGTGGAAATAGATTCTTATATGTTATGATAGCAAGCATCTTATTACAATCAAGCTCAGTTGTATTCAACCTATTAAAATAAATCACAAATTCATTATAGATATTTTTCAAAAGACGCATATCATCAATATACAAAGATAAGCCATGTAAAAAACTTTCATCAAACTTTTCAAATATTCCGCTATTCTTGAAATGAGATATAAACTGATCATATGAATTGGAGCTATCCACAACAGGGATAACTGGAACAATGTAATCAAAGAACTTTGTTCTATCTTTAGAGTCAAAAATATCATCACGTAATAAGTAAAAAAAACGAAGAATCCTATTTTCTTCTTTTTGCAGTTGAATATTTGCGAGTGTATTTACTTCACGAAGCCGCTCGAAAATACGATTTGCATTAAAACGATCTATATCTTCAAATACAATTACATCTGCTTCAGCATTCTCAAACAAATACAAAACTTCATTAAGATATTTATCAAAATAAGAGTCATCACTCTCCTCGAAAATTTCAATTTCATTACCTTGCAAGTTCAATTTTCTAAAAACATTTTTGTTCTTTTGCGTACATATTAATTTATATACAATAATGGAAAAAATAATTACCATTACAATTCCACTACCTATCAAAGCATATGGATTTGCAGAAATCATTAAGATAGTTTTTAACGAATTGTTAGGCAAGGAATTTACATATTTTTCCCATACATCAAAACAAGTAAAGTGAATAAGCATAACTAAAAATGAAACTACTTCAAATGTCATCCATTTAATATTCTTGTCACTTATTTTTTTCTTCACCCTAAAATTAGTCTGAGGTATATTTTCTGATGGAATCTGATGTATTAATTGATTAAGAATTTTACCCTCTAACACAGATTCCTTTACTTCAGTACCAACTTGATAATCAGGATATTCAAAATGGGCAAGAGAAATATGTAAAAACCGTAGATTACTATATTTTCTCTCATATGAAGCTAAAATGCTACTTTTACCAGCACTGTATGCACCTGAAATAGCAACATTTCGTATATCTGAATTATTAAACACATAATTTATTGCTTCCTCGTATACATTTAAATCCACATCGTTAATCGGTGTTAATCGTTCAAAATGATAAGTAGTGTCCATATTCGTTCTATCCTTTCCCCACATCAATAATTATTAATTCTTTAAATTATTCTTACCGACATTCTTCTTTCAATTGCCATACTTATATCATAAATAGTACATCCGAAAGATTTATTTTACAATAAACTAAAGTGATCAGCTTCATAACTACAAATAACCATGTTGTGATGAATCAATGAATATTACGTATAGACAAGTCCAGTCGATACGTGATGAAGTCCATTAAATCCGTTGTATAATACAGACCTTTATTCTAGATATGAAATATATTCACTAGTCTCAAATTTATAAAGACTTAACAGATACATTGGTGACTTGTTAATATATTCGGCATTAATGGTGTCTATTTAAGTTTTATTGTATAGGTGTAAATGAAAGAGAGACTACACTTATGACAAGAACTTCTAAATATTTAAACCAAGATACTATTGCTGCTTTACAAGCTTTTCAAATCGAAAAGATTGATCGTGAAATCACTGACTTTTTAGATACAAACAGTAAAATGGATACTTATCATTTTGAATACTGTCCTAAATGCGGATGTTATCATCCTCGTTTAGTTAAGAGTGGTTTTGCTAACTCTGGTAAACAGATGCTTCGTTGTAAAGAATGCGGTAAACGTTTTGTTATTGACCGTGGTCAACTTACTTTTTATTCCCACCAAGACCAATCTAAATGGAACGAACTTATTCTGGATACATTGAATGGCGTATCTCTTAAAGAAACTGCTGCCAAAATCAATGTCAATGAACGTAATGTTTTAAATATGCGCCATAAACTATTGGTTAGTCTAGGCACAGAGGAATATCCCATACACAGTAGGTAATGAAGTAGAAATGGATGAAAAGTATACTCCATACAATCATAAAGGAACTAAGATTAATGAAGTAGAACCTAAACATCGTGGAACACCTGCCACAAAAAGAGGATTATCGAATCAACAGGTATGTATCAGCACTGCAATTCAGAGATTCGGTCATACAATTGCCAGAACATTAAATTATGGCAAGCCTTCATCCATAGATCTATTAAGATTTGGTGAATGTCTTGAATCAAAATCTTTTGTGATGCTAGATGGATCCAATAGTTACAACGAACTTTTAGAAAGTAAGAACTGTACTAAGAAAGTGTTAATCAGTCATGATCTTATGATAAGTTCAATCATTTAAATACAGTGAACAGCTTTCACAAATTGATTGAAGAAAGACTGCAAAAACATAAAGGAGTAGCATCAAAATATATAAATCGATACAACGCTCTTTTTGTCATGCAAAGAGAAACGCAAGGAATGGATAACACAGAAAAACTACAGTATGTACTGCTTAGATTGAAAAACATCTATAAGATCACTCTTTTAAAGGATTTGAAGAAAGAATGGTTGTTCGCATAAGTGATAAAAAGAAGAATTATAGCAAAGTCACCAAATTGCTAGTTAAGCCTTTGATTTTATAACCACAAAAAATTTTCATCAACTAGAATTAAAGCGTTTTCACGTAAAATCTAACCAAAAATCATCATATGAACACAAACTCAATTAACTAATGATAAATTAATTTGAACACAAAAAAAGAGAACTCTCCGTTCCCCTTATATAAGAAGTGCTACCATCTTAAACACAAATACTACAACCAACAAAATCCCAATCCACTTAATGAACTTAAATGCGACTTTGATTCCAAAATAAATTAAGGCTATTGAAACCACAAAACCAAGAATGTCTGACATCTTTCAACCTCCAATTTACCAACTATTTTAATTGATTTTTACCTTCCTTTCAATACTAGCCTTTGATATAATTTAAGTTACCAATAAAACAAGGAGTGATACAATGCGAACACCAGACTTAAACTGGATCAAAGACCCACGCGTCTTTCAAGTAAATAGACTACACGCTTATAGCGACCATATATATACAATTGGAAAGGACAAAAAGCCAAGCTCATTCTCACTAAATGGAACATGGAAATTCAACCTTTCAAAAAATTATGATTCATGCTTTAAATTCTTCTATAATACAGAATTTAATGACTCCAACTGGAACGACATCCAAGTACCAGGACACATCCAGCTCCAAGGATTTGATAACCCACACTATACAGACGTTACCTACCCTTGGGATGGGCATGACGTGGTTAAACCAGGGCAGATTGATATGGACAAAAACAAAGTCTATCAATATCGTAAAACATTTGATTGTCCACAAGACTTTATCGGAAATAAACTCATCCTATCCTTTGAAGGTGCAGAATCCAATATCTACGTATGGCTAAATGGTAAATTCATCGGATACGCAGAAGATTCCTTTACACCAAGTCGTTTTGACATCACAAAATACACACAAGAAAAAGATAACGTGCTATGCGTACGCATCTTTCAAAAATGCACAGGCACATGGCTAGAAGACCAAGACATGTGGCGCTTTACCGGTATCTTTAGAGATGTCATGATCTATAAACAACCTAGCCAACACATACAAGACTTAAAAATCGATACAGACATTGATCTAGACACAAATAAAAGTGTTCTTAGTTGTGTTTGTAAAATGAGTAGTAATGAATCCCATACACTACAAGCCAAACTATACGATCCACAAGGAAACATCGTATGGAATGGCAATATGCAAGATACATTTGAAATCCCTGTAGAAAATACATGTCTATGGAGCAGTGAATTTCCAAATCTTTATCAATTAGAACTCGTTCTATACGATACAAACAACGAAATCATTGAAACCATTCAAGAACAAGTGGGCTTTCGAAAATTCACGCTAGAATATGGCATTATGAAACTCAACGGAAAACGAATTGTATTCCACGGCATCAACCGCCATGAATGGGATCCAAAAACAGGAAGATGTTTATCTCAAGAACAAATGGAAGAAGACATTCATATCTTAAAATCACTAAACATCAATGCCGTAAGAACATCCCACTATCCAAACAACAGCTATTGGTATAAACTATGCGACCAATACGGAATCTACGTCATTGACGAAATGAATCTAGAAACCCATGGAGCCCGTGACATCCTTCCACAAAACAAAACCGAATGGACAGATTGTTTATTAGACCGTGCAAGAAGCATGTGTGAAAGAGATAAAAACCATGCCTGCATCTTAATGTGGTCACTTGGAAATGAATCAGGAAGCGGATCCAACTTTATGATCCTACACGACTACTTCAAAGAACAAGACCCATCAAGACTAGTCCACTATGAAGGCATCACACAAGATCGAACATTCGAAAACGCATCCGACATTGAATCTAGAATGTATACATCTCCAGAAAATGTAAAAGCCTATCTAGAAAGCCATCCAATGAAACCATTTATGCTATGTGAATATATGCACGCCATGGGAAATAGTCTTGGAGGCATGGAAGAATATACCAATCTAGAAGATGAATACGAACAATACCAAGGCGGCTTTGTATGGGACTATGTAGACCAAGCCATTTTAAAAGACGGACAATACTATTATGGACAAGACTTTGACGACTACCCTAATGACTCCAACTTCTGTGGAGACGGCATCCTTTTAGCCAATCGAGAAGAAACTGGCAAAAGCCAAGAACTAAAACAACTCTACCGCTATGTCGATATGGAAATCCATTTCGATTCGGTAACCATTAAAAATAAAAACCTATTCTACGACCTAAGTAAAGATACCTTTATCTTTGAATTGAAACAAAACGGACTCGTTATACAATCCGGCATCTTTAAAACAAGCGTAGAACCAGGCACTACAAAAACAATGCCCGTACAATTTAAACAAATCAATACCCCAGGCTATTACACAAAAACCATCTACTACAAAACACCACTTGGCATTCAATCCTTTGACCAACAAGTCTTTGAAGTCAAACAAGACCAACCCAAAGAACAAGCCATGCTCGTAGTAGAAGGAAAAGAAACAATTGGCATTCAATTTATCGATACCGAATACCTATTTGACAAACGCAAAGGTTTAGTATCCATTCAAGTAAATGATGAAGAAATACTTAAACAAGCACCAAAACCCATCTTCTATAGAGCCTTAACAGACAATGATCGCGGTGCCAAACAAACCTATGCCAACTGGCTAAATGCCAGCCTATTTCAAAATGTAGTTGACTTTAAAATGATACGAAACTCCAAATGCGCACAAATGATCTATACAATACAACTTGAATCCATTGAAGAAGAATGTAAACTCGTCTATACAGTCTACAACAATCAAAGTATTCAAATCCAGTTGCACCTAGACAAAAACTCACAAAGACAAACACTACCACTCTTTGGAATCGAGTTTGTTCTAAAAGAAGAATTCAAAAACTTCGCCTACTTTGGAAAAGGCGAAAAAGACACATATATAGATCGAGACCATGCCTTAACCGATTTCTACTTTGAAAACGTAGACACAAACTACATTCCATACTTAAAGCCACAAGAACACGGCAATCACACAGACTGCAAATGGTGCAGCCTATCCAATGACACCATTCAAGTAAACATCAAGTCTGAAAAAATGGAATGCATGGCAAGCAAGTATTCCTTTATGCACCTATATAATGCCAACCACACATTTGAACTTCCACAAACCAATACAACCCACTTAAGAATCACAAAACAACAAATGGGCGTAGGCGGAATCAATAGCTGGGGTGCAAAAGTACAACCACAATACTTAATTGACCAATCTAAAAACCTAGACTTTACATGTACACTCTATATTTCAAAGAAAGATTGATAAAAGAGAGCTGTAGTTTTGACTACAACTCTCTTTCTTTATGCATCCATTCTATACTGAACCAATCCATGACCATCACAAATCTCAACACGCGCCATGGCACCATTTACTACATACATATGCGGATATGTATGTCCAATATCCACCTGAAATACAACATTGATATCAGGTAGTGCTTTTTTAAAAGCGTCTTCATACCCAATTAAATCCGAAACATTCTTAAATAATACACGACCCACCAATATAGCCTTCGTATATTTAAAATACCCCATATACTTCATCTTCAATAAAGCACGATACACATCACATGAATTCATTGAAAAAATATCAAAGAACCAAATAATCCCATCCAACTTATAGCGTTCATTAAATTCTTTTACAAAATCATAAGGCGTGCCCGCCATATCATTTATACTCTCAAAACAACCACCAAGTAATCTTCCCTCTACATTACAATTACCAACATATTCTGTCTTTGTGTTAAGTATTGGAGCTCCATCATTATAAAAATCAACATCCTGATGCATAGAACTTGAATGCAGTTCACTATTCTTTCCCTTTAAAAAATCAAGACACAAACTCGAATATTCATTGATACCATATTCATCAAAACTACCCGCATTAAAACCATACACCGTAGCCAAATCACACTTACAAGTTATGGGAAACAATAAATTTGTAGGATCACTCGCCCCCAAGTACCACTTGGGATTCTTTTCAATCCAATCAAAATCAATATACGGCAACGTCTCAAACTGAAAGTCACCCCCAGCCGCCAACCATACAGCTCCAACACTAGAATCATTCACCAACGAATTCAATTCATCAACACGAGTTTTGGCATCAATACTTGGTTCACTATTATTACGAACACTAGCCGTTTCAACAATATGAAACCCATTAGATTCAACATACTCTATAGACGCATCAAAACTATCTAGCTTATGCCCCACACCACTCGACATAGCGCAAACACCAATTGTATTATACTTCTCATTTAAAAACTTAGGATATTTCATACACAAAAAAACCTCCACATCCATTATAAAGGAAAAACGACAAGACACAAAGTCCTGCCGCATTCCAATAGTTTTAAGATAGAAAGGAAGTTTTATGTATTAGCACTTAATACATTTTTATTATAGTCCCAATATTCCCATTTGTCTTTGTACTTTTTAGTGAATTTGTATTTTTTGTATTAAGCACAAGTCAAAAGATACAAATTATACACTGTGAAACACTTGATTGCCACACAATATTCTCTGCCTTTCATCAAAGTCAAAAATAAGAACATCTGACCGGTGATGCTTACCCGGCCACTACGGCGTGTGAGACGCATCTTTTACCCACTTCAAACGTTCCTATATCTATAATACACAAAGTTTAACCAACAAAAAAGAGTAGGCGCGCATTCCTACTCTTAAGGTATCCTCTATTAAGTCGCGATTTAAGAGAATAAATTGACGGATTATTTCTCACAGAAATATTATAGAGAGAAATAGTTCTATGTGCGAAACCGCTTTCACAAAACCAATAGTATTATATATCAATTTTGTTCATTGTGTTTGCACAAATTAGTAATCTGTTTATATTTTTTGTTGAGAATCATAAATAATTAACGCCATGAAGACAAGATCCTCATCTTGTTCATTCAATATACTATGACCCTTACCACTCGGTGTAAAATAATGTTCCCCTGGCTTTAAATATAAAGTTCGCTCATGATTATCATCCAATGTTGCCACTCCAGAAAGAACGAAATAATCTTCGCCATCTCCACTATGCACATGATAACCAACACTACAACCCTTCTTTAAAGTGACCTTGGCATACACACGATTCATACCATGCATCTCTTGTGCACTCATGATATGTTCAAAATGCGCAATACCAGTACCACCCATAAAATTTTCTTTATCTACAACTACCATTTTCTATACCCCTAGATCAAAGAATTATCTTTGAAATAATTGATCTTCATACTTGACTTCACTTCATCCAAAGTCTTTTCCGCTGTCGCATACGCCTTTTTCGTACCCTCTTCTAGAATCTTGACTACTTCAGGAAGTTTTGCCTGCCATTCCAATCTTCTTTCACGAATTGGAGCCAACTCTTCTTGCATAACACTATTTAAGAAACGTTTAACCTTCACATCTCCTAAACCACCACGCTGATAGTGTGCTTTTAATGCGTCCAAGTTTTCATATTCCGGCAAATACTTTTCGAAATGCTCTGGCTTACAGAACGCATCCAAATATGTAAATACACAGTTTCCTTCAATCTTACCAGGATCACTCACCTTAATATGATCTGGGTCTGTATACATACTCATTACTTTCTTCTTGATTGTCTCTTCATCATCCGACAAATAAATACAGTTACCCAAAGACTTAGACATTTTGGCCTTACCATCTGTACCCGGAAGTCTTAAACAAGCACAGTTTTGTGGTAATAAGATCTTAGGTTCTACTAAAGTCTCACCATAAATCGAATTGAATTTATGAACGATCTCCTGCGTCTGTTCAATCATAGGCATCTGATCTTCTCCAGCAGGAACCGTAGTCGCCTTAAATGCCGTAATATCTGCAGCCTGTGAAATTGGATAACACTGGAAGCCAACAGGAATACTCGCATCAAATCCACGCATCTTAATTTCAGCCTTCACAGTTGGATTTCTTTGAAGACGACTTACAGAAACCAAGTTCATGTAATAGAATGTCAATTCTGTCAATTGACTGATTTCAGACTGAATAAAAATCGTTGTCTTACTCGGATCAATACCACAAGCCAAATAATCCAAAGCCACCTCTAAAATGTTTTCACGCACCTTATCCGGATTATCAAAATTATCTGTCAATGCCTGTGCATCCGCAATCATAATATAAATTTCATCATATTCTCCAGAATTCTGTAAAAGAACACGATTTCTTAAGGAACCCACATAATGTCCAATATGCAATTTACCCGTCGGACGATCCCCCGTTAAAATAATCTTTGCCATAAATACCTCACTATAATAATTGTTTCTTCGCAAAATTCCATGTGTCTCTACACATATCATCCAAGTTCTTTTCAGCTACCCAGCCTAATTGTTCTTTAGCACGAGTCGGATCTGCGTAGCAAGTCGCAATATCTCCTGGACGTCTTGGTTTGATGACATAAGGAATCTTGATTCCATTTACTCTTTCAAAGGCATGTACAA
>OGRM01001521.1_pt1 | contig 13950 bp, 10 predicted proteins | sample 1553491 | NCBI WGS metagenome assembly OGRM01 (sample SAMEA2580110, study PRJEB22360) | human gut metagenome | biome: human gut; feature: human-associated habitat; material: faeces | place: Denmark | collected 2008/2010
GGGTTGGATTCCGTACAAAATGGCTGCAGTACGATAATATTGAGCGCTCTGCCGGAAAAACCAAGTGGTCCATGTGGAAGCTGTTTAAATATTCGGTGGAGGGAATTACCGGATTTTCAGTGGCACCGCTCTCACTGGCGTCGGTAGTGGGTGTACTGTTCTGCGTGCTTTCCTTTATTATGATCGCAGTGATCGTAGTAAGGACGCTGGTCTGGGGAGATCCGGTATCTGGCTGGCCGTCACTTGCCTGTATTATTTTCATGGTCAGCGGAGTACAGCTTCTCTGTACCGGAATTGTAGGGGAGTATCTGTCAAAGACTTATCTTGAGACGAAGAAACGTCCGATTTTTATTTTAAAGGATTCCAGCGATGATAAGGAGCAGAAGCATGAAAGAACGTAGAAAAGGTCTGCTATGGGAAATGGCACTGATCCTGCTTACGGTTGCCGCCTGTCTGTACTCTACAGGCGCAGGAAATATTTTCGGGGCAAAGGTGGACTGGAGCAGTCAGCACAGTGTGTTCCCGGAATATTTCCGACAGCAGTTTTATCGTACAGGGCAGTTTTTTCCTGAGTTTGCATTAAATATTGGCGGTGGTCAGAATATTTACAATTTTTCTTATTATGGATTGTTTAGTCCGGTCGTTTTGATCGGTTATCTTCTGCCGAATGTGAAGATGTCGGATTATATGATGGTGGCAAGTATTGTCTGTCTGGCAGCAGCGGTTATAATTTTGTACCGGTGGCTGAAAAGCCGAGAATTTACAGCTGCGGTAAGCGGGATGACAGCGCTGATGTTTCTTTTCGCAGGACCTATGATCTATCAGTCGTCGCATCAGATTATGTTTGTAAATTATATGCCATTTCTTTGTCTGACATTTTGCGGAATCGACCGATATTTTGAACAGAAAAAATCTGGTCTGCTGATCGGCGGAACCTTCCTGATGATCATGACAAGTTTTTATTTCAGCATCGGTGGAATACTGGCGCTTGGTCTATATGGAATTTACCGGTATGCAAGGACAAAAGAGCGGGCAGAAGAGATGATTACGGTAAAAGGATTTCTAGGTGACGGACTGCGGTTTGCAGGAAGGATTCTGACGGCAATCATGCTTGCAGGAGTTCTTCTTGTGCCGACTGCGATGGCTCTTCTCGGGAGAAGCGGAAGCAAGGGAGAAAAAACAGATATCTGGCAGCTTCTGACACCGCAGATTAATTTGGAAAAATTTCTGTATGGGGCATATGGACCGGGACTTAGCTGTCTGATGCTGATTATTTTGCTGACCGGACTTTTTTATAAAAAGGCTTATGAGAAGATCCTGTCGCTTGGTTGTCTGGTGGTGCTGACAGTTCCGTTTTTTTCGTATCTGCTCAATGGTGCACTTTATATCAGACCGAAGTCGCTGATCCCGTTTTTGCCGCTTCTGTGCTATCTTACGGCAAAATATCTGGAGAAGCTGAAAAATCAGAAAATAGCGAGAATCTGGATGCTTCTTCCATGTCTGGCAATTATCATATATATTTATCTGAAGAAGGATGATGTGAAAAGCGAAGTCCTTTGGAAACTACTTTTGCTGGATGCGGTCATAACACTGTTGATCTGCGTGGCACAAGCGTATAGTGCATGGATTCGGAAGTATCTGACAGTAGCCGTTCTGGGACCGGTGATCCTGAGCCTTATTGTTACCGGAAGCTATTCCTGGGAAAAGAGTGGAAATCTGGAGAGCAGGAAAGCATATGAGGAAGATACCAGCCGGTCCATCGGGAAAGCTGTGGACAAGGCAATTACATCAGATAGTGGATTCTACCGGGTCGAGCAGGTTGGAAATGAGGATGAAAATGCGGAAAATCTGAATCGTGTGTGGAACAGTGAGCAATATATTACATCCCTGTATTCGTCTTCCTATAATGCTGATTACCAGAATTTCCGTAAAAATGATTTTCAGGTAGAGCAGCCGTACCGAAATTTTCTGATGCAGTCGGTTTCGCAGAATCCGGTATTCAGACAGCTGATGGGAGTGAAATATCTGATCTCCAGTCAGAATATACCGGGATATGAGAAAAAGTGGATGACCGGGGGAGGGGATGTGTACTGTAATGAAAATGCAGCACCGATTGCCTATGAGACGGATCAGACGATGTCGGAAGCGGAATATGACAGACTGGATTTCCCATATAATCAGCTGGTATTTACCAGATATGCTGTGACAAAGGACGGAACTGTATCGGCAGGACAGGTGAAAGAAAAACTGGCAGAAGACATAGAGAAATGTGATTTTCGGATTCCGGAAAAGAATAACGGGATTTCACTGGTTGTCCCGACTGAAAACGGATATCAGGTGAAAATGAAAAAGCAACAGGAGTTCGAAGTGGCTGTCCCGGAACAGGAAGAGAAAGATGGAGTTCTGTTTGTACAGTTTCGAATCGAAAATAAAAAACCGAAAGAGGATATCGAAATATCCCTGGAAGGAGAGCGCAATAAACTTTCGTCAATCCAGCATGTGTATTATAACAGAAATACCGTATTTACCTATGCAGTAGGACTGGAAAAGGGGCAGAAAACGGTCCGTTTATCTCTTGGAAAAGGAGAGTATACGATTAAAGATATGAGTGCATATAACGGCGTATTAAATGAAGATACCGGCCTTTATCAGAGTGTATTCAGGGTGGATAAAGAGCAGACGAAAGGGAATCTGATCCAGGGGAGAATCAAAAGTCAGAAGGATGGAATGTTCATTACGTCCATTCCGTTTGATAAAGGGTTTGAAATGACGATAGATGGCGTAAAGGTGAAATGTGAAAAAGTGAATAAAGCGTTTCTGGGATTTCATCTGGAAGCAGGAAAACATAAAATCAGAATTTTGTATCATGCGCCTGGAGTGACAGCCGGAAAGATACTGACAGGTCTTGGCGTTCTGATTGTGATCGCAGGGGCAGTAAGAAAGAAAAAATGCGCGGAGTGAATCTTTAAGATTCTGAAATAAAAAAGGATACAGTCTTATGCCAACGCCACATAAGGATGTTTTGGTTTAATGCTTATACGGTGCAACTCAGAAATGGGTTGCACCGTTTTTATGATTATGCGATAAAACGAAACTGCTGAGGATTTTTTTGCATTTCTTCCATCATTGCAAGAATTTCTTGTTCAGTCGGAATATCAATCATTCCAACAGCAGTGAAATACACATCAACTTTTACATAACAGTGACCGCTTGATTTATCGTTATTATGAACTTCAATTCGTTCAATAAGTGTATTTACAAGCGTGGGTGTAAGTTCCTTAATTTCTGTAATTTCACGGAGAGTATGTAGCAATAACCTGAGGTCGGTAACTTTCTGTCCTACATCATCTAATACCGCTTTCCATTCTTCTATTTCTGTCTGTAACCGTTTTTGCTCACACTCATAATTTTGAAGCAATTTGGAAAAGCGTTCATCCGAAAGGATTCCGGCAGCGTTTTGCTCAAATACTTTCTCAATTAACTTGTCAATTTCCGATATTCTCTTTCCACCACGCTCAACTGATAATCTGAGTTTTTTATTCTCCGTTTGTCGTACAAGATTTGTTTTCTTGGCAAGCATATACAGAAATGCGGACTCGTAGCACTTTACAAAATCTGCCAAGCTCCTTATAGATTCAAGTACAATCTGTTCTAACGATATATCTCTGATATAGTGAATTTGGCATTCACCTCTGCCGCTTTTGTAATTTGAGCATCGCCAAAATTCTTGATTTCGTTTAAGACTTTTCGCTGCACAAAAGTGTAATTTAGCTCCGCAATCAGGACAATATACCAAACCTGAAAACAAGCTTTGTCTTCCTGTTGCTGTAGGTCGGCGGCGATGTTTTCTCAATTCCTGTACCCTAAGCCACTGTTCTTCAGATATAATCGGCTCTTGCATATTGGGAATAATTTGATATTCTTCAGTAGGATTATGAATTACCTTATGAACCTTATAGCTGACAGTCGTGCTTTTGAAGTTTACCGCACAACCGGTGTATTGCCTGTTTTCAAGAATATTTACAACAGTTTTCTGATCCCATTTGCAAGAATCGCAAGGCACTTTCTGTGTGTGTTTTTTTCCGATACTTTCATAATATGCCGATGGAATAAGTATATTTTCCTTTTCTAACTGCTTTGCAATTTGTAGCGGTCCTCGACCTGCAAGACATAAAGAATAGATTTTGCGTACAATATTGGCAGCGGGTTCATCAATTATCCATTGTTCTTTGTTATCTGGGCTTTTCATATATCCGAACGGAACTGTTGCAGAAACACGCTTACCATGCTCCGCTTTGGATTGCCATACAGCACGGATTTTCTTAGAGGTTTGTGCAGCATACCATTCATTAAAAATATTGTAAAACGGAAGCATTTCCATACCGTCGCCGGTTGTGCTGTTTACATTTTCCTGAATGGAAATAAATGTGATACCTAAGGAAGGATATACAATTTGTGTAAGTCTTCCGGCTTCAACCTGTTCTCTGCCGAAGCGGGAAAGGTCTTTTACAATAATCCTACAAATCTTACCTTCCTCAGCCATTCTTTGCATACGCTGAAAATCACTTCTTTCAAAACTTGTACCGGAAATCCCATCATCTACAAAGAACATTGTATTTTTGAAGCCGTGCTTTTTACAATAATCAAGCAAGATTTGTTTCTGATTACTTATACTGTTTGATTCATCATCGGATACCCTTTTATCTTTTTCATCCTCGACAGATAATCTGCAATAAAGGGCAGTGATGAGCTCATCGTTTGTTTCTGTTGTCATAATTTTACGCTCCTTTCCGACAACAGGGCATAACAAAGATATATTTATTTTATTACGCCCTGTGTCTTTTGGATAGTGTGTGAATATCAAATTGGCTTTTCAGGCAATATCAGTTTCTGAAATTGCTGAAGCACATTTTCTCTGCCATTGGGATTAAAATGTGTGCTAACTTCGTAAGTTGTGTTGCCTATTTTCATAAAGAACGGTTCATCATTCGTTTCAAAATATGGTGCATATATTGAATTGTTTTTATCTGTCATCGCTCGTTCCTCCTGTTTCTTTCTCTTTGTTTCTGCCATTTTTCAAGCAGTGAAATAATTGTCTTTTGCATATCGGATTTGGTGTAGTTTTTCGGAAAATATTTGCGTATATCATCTTCCATAAATCGGACTTGTTCTTTTTGATTGGGCTTTTCTTCGCACAAAACGGCAAACGCAACATCGGTTGAATATCTGCCTTGTTCACTGAATTTTCTTAATCGCTGTGCCTGTGATAATGACGGCGTAGCGTCGGTAAATTCTATTTGGTCAAGCAATGTTCTTTGCTCATACTCCGACAGATATGAAATTTCAACCGCAGGAGGAAAAGATATTTTTTCTTCGTCAACCAGTTTAAGTAGTTCGGGTATTAAGCATGTCAGGCGGATATATCGTTGTATTTGCCTTGCACTATCATTGACGGTTTCTGCAATTTTTTCATCTGTCCTTAACTTTGTGCCAAGTTGGCACGAAGTCTTGCCTTGGTGTTTCAAAGCTTCTAATTTCATTTTGTATGCAAAGGCTTTTTCGCTTGGCAAGATATGCTCACGGTGTATATTTGAGTCCACCATTTGTACAATTGCCTCGTCTTTTGTAAGTTCTTTTATTGTCATGGGTATCCTCGTTATCCCCAACGCTTTGCAGGCTTCAACTCGTCTGTGTCCGCTGATAATTTCGTACTTACCTGCCGGAAAAGGACGGACAATTATTGGTTCAAGCAATCCGTTTTCTTTTATGCTTTCTGTTAATTCTTGTTGCTCAATTCCGCTTCTTTCCTTAAACGGATGATTTTCAAACGGAACAAGCAAGTCTATATCTATTATCTGTATCATTTAGTTATCTCCTATATGTTTTTCTTTTCGGCAGGTAATGTCTTATTCTATAAGTCTTAATACTTTCCGGTATTCGGAAATCAAGAAAACCGAAAATCAGAATTGTTTTAAATAGATCATGTTCGGCTTGCCTTGACCTTGTCTTTTGCGTAATATTAAGTCTGCTGTTTCGAGTTCTGAAAACAATCTGCATATTTTTTCGTGACCGAAATGCAGTTTTTCCTGAACGGATTTTATTGTGAAATATTGATACGCTCTGCCTTGCTTATCTATCCAACCGTTTTTGACGGACAGATACATTCGGTCAAGCAAAAGACCGTACAGCATTTTTGCATCTGTTGAAACCGATTTGTACTTTTCTTCAAATAACGCTTTAGGCACTTTGTAGAAAGCAAAGTTTTTGGCGTCCGATATTTTGAAATATTTGTTCACTGTATCACCTCCGTTTCTGTATTGATTTGGTGCAGAAATCAGTAATTTTTTCGCTTGTATGAGCTTTGAAATTCTTGGTAAGTGTTATTTATCATTTTTTGTAATTACGCTCCTTTTTGCCTTGAATTTGCGGCAGTAAACAATAATGACACGATAACTTTGTTTGCAATCGTTATGACATTTTCTGCCAAACTTGTTGTATGTTCATCTGCCTGTTTTGGGATTTACGAAAAAATCCCATTCCTGTTTTTGCTTTTTTGACAATCTTGGCATTGTAAAAACTCCTTTCACTCATTTGGACAAAGGGTGTCAAAATGCACACCCAAATCGGATAATTAAAAAGAAAAATACTTTTCAGCGCATAAACCATCAGGGGGTTCCTTGAACTCTTATAAAATTTATTCCTTCACTTATTAGAAATTTCTTTGCGTTTTGCCCCCTTGTTTTGTAAAAATAAAGACCCATCTGTAAAAAAGTACAGATGGGCAGAAATCCATATTATTTTCTGCTATAATAATGCTATATCATTGACATAGAATTATTAGGAGATAAAACATGAGTTATTCAGACGAAATAAAGAAAATTCGTAAAAAATATTTTCTGTCTCAAGAAGCTTTTGGGAGAGAAATTGGAGTTTCCTTTTCATCAATAAACCGTTGGGAAGGTGGCAAAAGCAAACCGAATATGGCTGCTATGAAAAAGCTTAAAGATTTTTGTGATATTCATGGTATTGACTTTACCGCTTTGGAAGAACAATGGAACATTTTGGGAAAGGACAACTAAAATTATGGCAAAGAAAAAGACAGAGGATACAATCAATCTCGATTCAATTCTTTTTAAATGTAGAGATATCTTACGTGCAGCACGTAATTCTGGTTCATTTTTTGAAAAACGTGATATGATGCTGACACTGGTATTTTTAAGATTTATCGGAGAAAAATATGAGGATGGTATTGAAAAATTACGCCAAATCTTAATTGAACAAGGGCTTGACCCGGATGATGAAAATATTCGTGCAGCATTCTTTGACGATGCCACCTTTGCGGACGGCACATATAATCTTCCACCTGAAGCAAGATGGTCTACCATTATCAATACTCCTGCACCAAAGCTTAATGTTGCATTAGACAATGCACTTCATAGTATTGCTGCCAGTTCTAAGCAATTAAAAGGGTGCTTTGTGGAAGGTACATTTACTACACGCAATCTTGCACCGAATGATATCAAAAAACTGATTGATGAAGTCAATAAAATCAGCCATAAGAAGTTCGGAGAAGAAAAAGACCTGATCGGTCGCGTATACGAATACTTTCTGAAAGAATTCGCGGTCAATGCCACCAAGGAGGAGGGCGAGTTCTATACACCGCACGATGTTGTACAGCTAATTGCAACTATGATTGAACCGTATGATGGCACGCTGTATGACCCTTGCTGTGGTTCTGGTGGTATGTTTATTCAAAGTGCTGCACTCGTAAAATCTAAACAAGGCGATATTAACCGTATCAATGTATATGGGCAGGAAAAAGAACCTGCAACATATCGTCTTGCAAAAATGAACCTTGCCTTGCGCGGCATCAGCCATAACCTTGGCGAAACCAGTGATTCCAGCTTTCTGAATGACCTGCACAAGGGGTTGTACTTCGATTACATTATGGCAAATCCGCCATTTAACCTCAAAAGCTGGTATGACAGTACCTTGGAGCATGACCCTCGCTGGGCGGATTACCAGACGCCGCCGGAGAGCAACGGCAACTATGCGTGGATTCTACATATCCTCTCGCACCTGAAAAAGCAGTCCGGCGTGGCTGGTTTCCTGCTTGCCAACGGCGCACTGAACGACAGTGACACATTGGAAATCCGCAAAAAACTGATACAGAATGATAAGGTGGAAGCGATTATCGTTTTGCCGAGAGAATTGTTTATTACAACCGATATCAGCGTTACTCTTTGGATTTTAAATCAGAATAAAAAGGGTGGCAAATACCACGGCAGAAATTTGCGTAACCGTGAGCATGAAATTCTCTTTATGGATTTGCGTACATGGACAGAAAATCCGGTAAAGGGCGAAAGCAAGAAGAAGGTAATGCTTGATACTGCGCAGATTGAAAGAGCTGCCGACATTTATCACACATGGCAGAGCGAGGGAACAGACGGCAAAAACTACGAAGTGCCTGAGCTGTACCGCAGTGTGGGCATTGCGGAGATCGAGCAGAATAACTGGGCGCTGACCCCGAGCAAATACATTGAATTTATCGACCACGACCTGGAAATTGACTACGAAAAGGAAATGTCCCGTATCCAGTCGGAAATGCAGGAGGTCATGAAGCAGGAAAAGAAATCCCAGCAGATGCTGGAAGATGCATTCAGGGGGATTGGCTATGGAATTGAGTAAATACAGGCTGGGAGAACTGATTGAACAGTGTGATGAGAGAAATACAAAAAATGATTATCTTGCTGATGATGTAAGAGGAATATCTACTGAAAAATCATTTATAGCAACTAAAGCGAATCTTAATGGTGTCAGCTTGACTTCATATAAAGTAGTCAAGCATGGTGAATTTGCTTATGTTGCAGACACATCAAGAAGAGGAGATAAAATTGCACTTGCTTTCAACAGTACGAAAAATGAAATTTTAATTTCGTCAATTTACACTGTATTTAGGGTAACCAGAGTGGATTTGCTGGATGCTGACTATCTCTTTATGTACTTTAATCGCCCCGAATTCGACAGATATTCACGTTTTAATTCATGGGGTTCAGCAAGAGAAACCTTCGATTGGAGCGAAATGTGCGACATAGAAATCGACCTCCCACCCCTCGACATTCAGCAGAAGTATGTGGATGTCTATAATGCAATGCTTGCCAACCAGCAAAGCTATGAGCGTGGGCTGGAGGATTTGAAACTGACTTGTGATGCGTATATCGAAGAACTGCGAAGAAACACACCTTCTGTTGCAATCGGAAAGTACCTCATGCCGTCAGATGAAAGGAATACACTTAATCTTTCAGCCGATTCAGTGCGTGGCTTATCGGTATCCAAGGACATGATTGAAACAAAAGCAAATATGAATGGTGTAAGTGTATCGAATTATAAAACTGTACCACCGCGCTATATTGCGTATGTTTCGGATACCTCGCGCAGAGGCGATAAAATGTCGCTTGGATTTAATCGAACAGAGGAAACCTTTCTTGTATCTTCTATTTCAACGGTTTTTAAGACGGATACACGATACCTATTGCCTGAATTTTTGATGCTCTATATTTGTCGTGATGAATTTGACCGCTACGCTCGTTTCCATTCCTGGGGCAGTGCCAGAGAAACCTTTGATTGGGACGAAATGTGTGATGTGCGGATTCCGATTCCCTCGATTGAGATTCAGCAGGATATTGTAAATATTTACGAAGCCTATCTGACCCGCAAGGAAATTAACGAGAAACTGAAAACCCAGATCAAAGACCTGTGTCCGATACTGATCAAAGGCTCTATCGAAGAAACACAGGGTTGAAAGGAGGCGTAGGCACATGGCAAAGCTGAAAAACTATAACGGTCGCTACTGCGAGTCGGAATATGAAAGTGCTTTCATCGCTTTTTTGCAGTCGGTTGGTTGGACGTATCTGCCGGGAAATAAGATTAAACGCTGTTACAGAGACGTGCTTATTGCAGATGATTTCAGAGCATTTATTACAAAAGCAAATACAGACTTGTTGGAAGAAGAAATTGAGCAAATTTATGATACTGTTCGCCTTGTCGGTGCAGAGAGTGATTTTGCCACTTTGCATAAGGTCTATAAATGGATGGTTGACGGTATTCAATTCACACCGCAAAGTGGTTTACCAATACAGGTTACTCTTATTGATTTTGAAACACCAGAAAACAATATATTTCATGTAGTAAATCAGCTAACAGTAGACTATATAAATAACGGACAACGTGAAAACCGCCGACCGGATGTGCTTTTGTATGTAAATGGCATGCCACTATGCATTATCGAATTAAAGAATCCTGCCGATTCTCATTCTACAATTTATGACGCATGGGAGCAGATCACCATTCGCTACTGGCGTGATATTCCGCATTTGCTACATTATTGCCCTTTAGCGTGTATCTCTGATGGAGTTAAAACAAGATTAGGAACGGTACGCACACCTTATGAACATTTCTATGCTTGGAGGCGTGTAAACGATGCTGATAAGATTTCTACCATGCCTTTTGCAGAAACCGAAACTATGATTAAGGGTGTGTATGCACCTGAGCGTTTCTTGGAAATATTCCGTGATTACATTTATTTTCAAGATGAAATTTTCGATTGTGATGAACGTGAAATTGTTTGCCGTTATCCGCAGTTCTTTGCTGTAAGACTGCTTAAACAGAGTATTATAAAATCCGTTATGGAGCAAACAGGAAAAGGTGGTACATATTTTGGTGCAACCGGATGCGGAAAAACATATACTATGGCGTTTCTTGCCAGACAGCTTGCCTTGCGTTGCAGTGATATTCCTGAAATTGGCTCTCCGACTATCGTTATGATTGTTGACCGTGATGAACTTCAGGAACAGGGAATTAAGCTATTTGCCAAGAGCAAAGAATTTTTAAACCTCGGTGAAGTTTCCATAGTTAAAAGCAGAAATAACCTCAGACAAGAACTTGGCAGCAGAGAAAGCGGCGGTTTTTATATTTGCACCATCCAGAAATTTTGCGACCGTAAGGAAGATAAAATTGGTCTCATTAACGACCGACATAATATTATTTGTTTTTCTGACGAAGCACATAGAACGCAGTTAGAGCATTCAAGAAAAATTCAGTTTAGTAAAGATGCTGATGAAAACATGAAAGCTATGGTTTCTAAGCCATATGCAAAGGTGTTAAAAGAAGCATTTCCACATGCCACATTTGTTGGATTTACCGGTACTCCTATTGCAGAAACTTATCAAACTTTTGGTGATGAGATTGACCGTTATACGATGGACCAAGCTGTTGCAGATGGATTAACTGTATCTATCAAATATCATCCGAGAATTGCGAAAGTCCTTTTAGATACCAAAAAAGTAAAAGAAATTGAGGCTTATTATAAAACTTGTGCTGATGATGGTGCTACCGAGGAAGATATTGAAGCAAGTAAAAAAGCTATGAGTTCCATGGAAATTATTCTTGGAGAGCCTTCCCGTTTGGAACGTCTTGCTGTAGATATTCATGACCATTATGTATCTGCTTGCGATAAAGAACCTGACAGAATACAAAAAGCGATGATTGTTTGTTCTAACAGAAAAATTGCTTATGAGTTACTCAGAAAATTTAGAGATAAATATCCAGAATGGTTTGAAGAAAAGAAAATTCCCGATGGCATAGAAGCTACAAAGGAAGAACTTGATGAATTAAAACCTATGCCGTTTATGGCTATGGTTGCCAGTGTTGGCAGCAATGATGAGAAAGAAATGTATAATTACCTTGGCGGTGTAAAAAATGATAGACGTTCAAAGGAATTAGATGCTGCCTTTAAGCAGGAAAAATCCAACTTCCGTATAGTTATTGTTGTTGATATGTGGATTACTGGTTTTGATGTGCCAAGTCTTACGTATCTATATAATGATAAGCCTCTAAAAAAACATCTGCTTATTCAAACAATTAGTCGTGTTAATAGGGTTTATCCGGGAAAGAAATTTGGTATGGTCATTGACTATATCGGAATCCGTGATAATATGCGTGAAGCTATGAAAATTTATGGCGGAGATACATCTGTTGCACCCACCGAGGATGATGTAGAACAGGCTACCCAAGTTTTTAGAGAAGAACTTGAAATTTTAAAGACTATGTTTACCGGATACGATTTGAAACCATTTTTAAATCCGAACGGAGATCCTGTAGAACGTTATTGCTTGCTTGCCAAAGCTGCGGAGTACGTGTTTTCTTCTACAGAGGAATTAAATTCTGAAGGTAAAAACGGTACACAAAAGGTATCATTTAAAACCTATTTTTTAAAGACTGTTAGAAGAATGCGTCTTGGCTACGATATTGCTCAACCATCTGGCGATTTATCTGACAGTGAATCCGCTTTGGCACAATGCTTTATGGCAATTGCTGGTTTTGTTCGCAAAATGAGTGGTACAACTGAGCTTGATACAGACAGTATGAATCGTGCTGTTTCTAAAATGGTCGACGAGGCATTACGTTACAATCAAGTGGAGAGTGTCCTTGATGCTGGGGAGGAAGAGGATATCTTTAGCCCGGAGTATTTTGAAAAGCTTTCTGATGTAAAAATGCCTGCCACCAAGCTAGAGCTACTTATAAAAATGATTCGCAAGCAGATTAAAGAATACAGTAAGATTAACAAGATTGTTGCAAAGACTTATCAGGAAATGCTTGAAGAAACGATTGCTATATATCATGAAAGACGAAAACATATTAGTGCAGAAGAAGCTGGAGCTACACAAGAACAGGCATCTGAAGATATTATTAAAAATGCCACGGAACAAGCATTACAGATACTCCGTCAAATGAACGAAAGCCGTGAAAGTTTCCGTAAAATTGGTTTAACCTTTGAGGAAAAAGCATTTTACGATATTTTAGTATCCTTACGAGACCAGTATAATTTTGAATATGGCGAGGATAAAGAAATTGGTGGTATGATTGTAAATGATAAATGTAAAATTCTTGCTAAAAAAGTGAAAGAGATAATTGATACAAAATCTTCTTTTTCTGATTGGCTTAACAACCAAAATGTACGCAATCAGCTCAAACTTGATATTAAAATTTGTCTCGTAAAGAACGGCTATCCACCTCAATATAGTCCAGAGGTTTTTACGAAAGTTATGGAACAAGTAGAGAATTTTGAAGAAAATTCCGATATGCCTATGGCTACTACTTATACATTTCCACAATCTCGTACTGTATCTATGGTAGCGGAAGATATCATTCCATATGGAAATAAATCGGAGAATTGATGAGGAACTGAAATGAAAGCAAAAAAATGGCTAACTATTATTACATTGATTATTACAGCCTTGTCATTAGTTCTTGCCTTTATCATTGGCAAGAATAGTAATTGTATAACTTATGACATATCTATGGCAATTTTCGGCGGAGCTGCTCTTGGCTTTATAATGTCATTAACAGAATATTATGTTGAAAGACGAAAAGCAATGGAAGAATTTTGGCTTCAGGCAACCAAGGTATTAAATGAATTAAAAAAGATAAAATATCTTGATGTGGATGCGCCTATAAATTTAATTGTTGATGCAATACATGAAGACGATTCAAATGCATTGAAGGAAAAATTTCATCTTTTAAGTAATGATGAAAAAATATCAGTTAATGCAAAGGAAAATTTGATTTCTTGGTATAAAGAAAACATTCCCATTCCTTTTGATGAAAATACTGATGATAACAAGGAATTAACTCATCTATATGATTCGAATATGGCTGGTTACAAAGAAGTTTTCCTTCAATGCATGGACAGTTATCGAGAGGCATCAATGGTTGAATTGGGAAATCTTGACAACGCATACGGGAACTTGGATTTTATTATAGCTAACAAATGTATTCGACAAAAAGCATATGAGCAAATATATGATAAGTTGAGAAAAATTGTTTATCAGTTTCGAAACGAAGTATACCATTTTAATCTATTAAAAGATGGAAATGGCAATTTTCCAGTAT
>OGRM01001526.1_pt1 | contig 13876 bp, 5 predicted proteins | sample 1553491 | NCBI WGS metagenome assembly OGRM01 (sample SAMEA2580110, study PRJEB22360) | human gut metagenome | biome: human gut; feature: human-associated habitat; material: faeces | place: Denmark | collected 2008/2010
GTAATGGCAGGGCTCCCCCTCGGTTTCATGTATTCTCCCCCCCCGCTGCCTGCACGGACGCTGCCACCCACAAGGCAATGAAGCTTCGCATTCAAAAAGCCCTGCCGTTCTTCGATGGAAATGCCCTGGATGCCGCACGGTTTCTCTTTGGGGCTTCGGGCGAGGTCTTCTGGCAGGAGGGCAGCCTCCACATCGAAAACTGGCTGCTGCTGCAAAACGCTCGCCGCAACATTCCCCAGGGGCAGCGAAACAGCACCATGAGCCGTCTTGCTGGCAAGCTGGTCAAGCGGTACGGCGTGACAGAAGAAGCCCACACAAAGTTTCTGGAGCAGTCCGCCGCCTGCAGTCCCCCACTCAGTGACACCGAATTGCAGCAGATTTGGAAGAGTGCGGAGCGGTTCGGCAGACGGCTCGCAGAACAGCCCGACTACATCGCTCCGGCGGCGTTCTCCACGCAACCGCAAACACTCCCTGCCCTGCTGCCGGAGGACTTCTCCGACCTCGGCGAGGCTCGGACATTCGTGGAACAGTACGCTGATGAAATTGCGTTTACCATTGCAACGGACTACTTGCGGTATAACGGCACGTACTGGGAGGAGTCAGAATATGCGGTTACGCTGGCGATGATGGAACATACAGATATCCAGCTGGCAGAAGCCGAAAAGCAGGTAGAAGCTGCCTTGCAGACGCTCGAACACCTCGGAATTCCCAGAGAGGCAGCAATCCATGGCGGCAAAAAGTTTCGGGATAGTCTGGATGAAGAACAGACCGCCGCATACCAGCAGTATCAGTATGATGTCGCTTTCAAGGCGTTTGTCATGAAATACCGCAATGTCCGCAGCATGACCAACGCTCTGGAGGCTGCAAAGTCGCTGGTGCTGCACAGCCCGGACGAACTCGACCGCAACCCGATGCTGCTGAACACTCCCGGCGGTACATACGACCTCACAAAGGGGCTGGACGGCTGGAAGCCCACAGACCCTGCCGACCTCTTAACGAAAGTGACGGCGGTTGTTCCAAGTGAGGAGGGCATGCCCTTGTGGGAAGATGCGTTGCAGCTGTTCTTCTGCGGTGACCAGAGTTTGATTGACTATGTGCAGCAGGTGTGCGGCTTGTGTCTGGTCGGAAAGGTGTATCAGGAAGCCTTGCTGATTGCCTACGGGGACGGTCGCAACGGCAAGAGCACGTTCTGGAATGTCATTTACAAAGTTCTCGGCAGCTACAGCGGCAACCTTTCCGCAGATGCCCTGACGGTCAACTGTAAGCGGAATGTCAAGCCAGAGATGGCGGAACTCAAGGGAAAACGGATGATTCTTGCGGCAGAATTGCAAGAGGGCATGCGGCTGAATACCAGTGTCGTCAAGCAGCTGTGCTCGACCGACCCAATCTTTGCCGAGAAGAAATTCAAAGCCCCGTTCCACTTTGAACCCTCTCACACGCTCGTGCTGTATACGAATCACTTGCCGAAGGTTGGTGCATCGGATGATGGAACGTGGAGAAGATTGATTGTCATTCCATTCCATGCCAAGATTCAGGGAAAAGCCGATGTGAAAAACTATGCACAGCACTTGGTCGACCATGCAGGCGGTGCGGTGCTTTCGTGGCTGATGGAAGGTGCAAGAAAGGTCATTGCAGCGAACTATCAGATTAACCGACCGCAGTGTGTGCTGGATGCCATCGGGGCTTATCGAGATGGAAACGACTGGCTTGGGAACTTCCTCACGGAATGCTGTGAAGTAGGGGCTTCCTATCAGGAAAAGTCCGGAGAACTATATCGGCACTACCGTGAATATTGTCTTGAAAATGGTGAGTTTGTTCGCAGCACAGCAGATTTCTATTCCGCTTTGGAACAGGCTGGATTTAAACGCAAGAAGAGGAACAGCGGATTCACCATCTATGGGCTTCAACTCCGGCTGGGTTTTCTGGATTGACTGTACTTCACCCCCCACCATGTAAGAAAAAGTGCAGGTCGGTGCACCTCATATACAGACCTTACGCACGCGAGAAAAAAAGTAAATTTTCTTCTACATAGAAAAGGTATGCAAACGACCTTCACCGACCTGCACACTTCCAAAAATAGGGGGATTGAACCGTTGCGGTATCCCCCAACCCGAAAGGAGATGGTTTCGATGCCCGACACACCCGAAAGCCGTGCACCGCCTTGGTTTTCAATCCCAACGCCCGAATTCATTTTATTCTAATGCTACTTTGCACTGTGGACATTTGATTCCGCTGCTCAAAACGGTTTCCTCTCTTAGAATCAACGTATTTCGTTCCCATAAAATCACCCTCTTTATTCTCTGCACGGGAGAAGATAGAAAATGCGATGAAAAATATCCGGCTATCCCTACGTCATTTGAAAAATCCTAAATCCGGATTATCCGGCAATCCGACGATTGCTGCTCTGTCAAGAAAGCAATTAAAACATTCACAGGATGTTTCAGGAAGCAGTGTACAGTCATGACACGCTGCATAATTCAAATTCTTATATCCTTGCTTTGTGGCAGAAATGCACAGCGGGTCACCGCTACACCAGCTTGCTCGTTCAAGCATACAATCCATGATTCTTTCAAACATCTCTTCATCATCTGCTACACTGATAAGGCCTCCTAGGCTGCTGTCGCAATCTGATGATGATACATAAATCAAGACGCCGCACATCTTAATTTCATTCTTATCATCCATCTCACTGTATATCTTTTCTCTTATAGATGCCGCACTATATCCGCATATGTTCGATATTTCCCGAATAAATAAGTGTGCAAAGGTGTGAAGCAAAACATAAGTTTCAGAGAACGATGCATGGATGAACTTACTATCCTCCATCGCTTTCTTCATTCTCTTGTATCTTGATGCATGTGCCTTTCTCCATTGTGCAATCTTGCCCTTGTGAAAGCGGATAAAAATACCCTCTCCAGTTAATTCTACCGCAGGAAGCCACGGTTTGGGATACTGAGAGATTGGTACGCAATTGGCTTCATTCCGCGTAATTCTTGTAAAGCCAGTAAACGCCTGTGTGACAGTAAGTCGGTCAACGACTGCAATTTGTTCAAAGAAGGACTGATATTTTTGCGGAATTGTCGCTGTATAGGAAGAAAAATGATCCTCGTTTTCGTTTTCCTCTTTGGAAAGGATCTGATATTCATCTTCATATACCGATAATTCTGACCGTTTCCGCTTCTGCTCCATAGAAATCATAACGGCGTTCCAGGAACGCATGATTTCATCATCGGGAATATTCTGGTCATGAATCACCTGTCTTATGGTGAGGACGAGCTTATCTTCTTCAACATTTTTCAGTATACGATAATTCTTCTGAATACCGTTTACTACCTTCCTGCTCCACGGCGGAATCAGTAAAGCGGATTTTGTTATGGGAAAATAAACACCTGCTGCGGAACGCAATCGTACTTTCATCTTATCGTTACAGCCGCCATATTGTACGCTTGCATAAGGATTTTTGAAGTGCGGGTGCTTACAAGTACATGGAAAGTCCGCTAAAGCATCCTCCGAGAATGCCTGTACCATACTCCTTGTTGTCTTGCACGCCGTACATTCAAGCCTCAGGCTGTCAATATCCGTCCGGTTATAGATATTAACCATTTTGATTCTTGGCGATTTCGTACCGGAAGGACAAGGTTTCCCACTGTGAACCCACCAATCATAAGGAAAGTCGTCCATGTGGCCGTGTGCACATACCACGATAAACCGAGCGGCATTCAGGTTATTTTTACATTGGGGGCATCTATGTCTGTCTTTTACGTCTAATTCTCTAAAATCATAGAGATTGCCGCATCTTGAACAATGGAGTTTTTCAGGGAAAATATAAGAAGCGATATTTTTCCCTTTAGAAAAGCTGTTTGTGCTTTGCGTCGTTCTTGGCATTAAGAAATACTCTGCATCCGTAATTACCGAAAGGTTTTCATTGAATATCTTTCGCTTCTCAACTTCTTCCGTATCATTGGGGTTGTAGTCCCAATCATCGGTTGAAGCTATGATAACCGTATCGTCTTTAAAATCGACAATCGAACCAATACCAAAAGTCGTAATTAACTGTGTTTTCCTGATGTCTCCAACAGAAATCTTTTCATTGGAGAATTTAGAAATACTGCTGTTCCCATCCTGATTTGTCTTCTTCCTGAATGTCGGTTTTGGCATTTTGAATCCCCCTATCTTTTCACAAAATAGATATTCGCAGTAGGCTCAACATTTCTGACTGCGTTCAGTATGGCAGGAATATCGGAACCATTTTGGTTTTCTGCACTGCGGAAAAGAGCAACATCTTCATTGTGATAGTCCGAAAAGACCAGCTTGTTCGGCAAACTCTCGGTAAGTTCCTCCCAACAATCCAAGTAGTAATCGAGCCACTCATCGGCATATCTTGTGATTCTCGGTTCTATTTTTTCAACCCGTTTCAAAATATCCAGTTTCACACGTGCAACATCTTTATCATTTCTCTTGAATTTGCAAGCATTCTCATTCGGTTTGTATTTCGGAATCGTATGTCGTATGATTGCCATCATCGCACAATGCAGTGCCTTTTCGATTGCTCTCGGAGAATAAGATGTAACACTTGTTGCTTCAACATACTTATAAAATGTGCTATGATAATATCCAAATTGCTCATAGTAGGACTTATCTCTTGATCGCATGTTATTATAAAGGGAGATAACAAGCCCTGGATTTGTTCTTCCAACACGGCTTGTTGCCTGAATATATTCTGAATTTGACTTTGGCTGCCCATAAACACACATCACACCAAGTCTGTCAATATCAATACCGACCGACAGCATATTGGAGGCCATGATATAATCAAAGCAGTCCTCACTGGTATATGGATTGGCAAGTCTTTCAAGTATCGCTTTTATTTCTTGTGCGGAATTACGGCTTGTAAGTTCATTATTCTTGAAATAGGATGGAATATCCGCATTCGCACAATCTATCTTCATATTGACACTTTCCGCTTCTTTTTTGAACTTATAGGTAGCAAGATACCTGATTTCTGCTGATATACGGTCAGATAGGATGATAGAATTTGAACCAAGCTCTTTCAGCGTGTTGAAATAACCGACAGAAGTATAAAACTGATCGATCACATCCGTTGGTTTTCCTTGTAATCTGTATAGATGCTTCATGAATGTCAGTAAGGCAAAGATTTTTATCAGCATTTCCGAAGTGCCAAAACCGATTGAACAAACGCCGATATACGTTCTTGCAGGCCGCATTTCTTTGTTCGCTTCGATTGCAAAGAAGGAATCTGTATGTTCCAAGCCGTTCGGCGGAAACTGTATCATTTTTCTGTTGTAGAGGATTTTGATCTGATGATTCGCGTTCTTAACCGTTGCCGTAGATGCGATGATCTTCGGAACGCTGCCGTAATGCCGACAGATATTCTCTATCGCAATTTCATAGATACCAGTGATTGAACCAAGCGGCCCCGAAATCAAGTGAAGCTCGTCCTGAATCATCAGTTCCGGCGGTTTACAACCGTTTGCACCAAGTAAATTGCCTGCCTGCTCTTCCCACGTGATTCTCGCAAACTTATCAACGGTACTGAGAACAAATGTAGGTGCTACACGATAGATATCATCATCCACTACATAGATCGGTAAGTGGCTATGGAACGCACATTCTGGGTTATTGCAGCAGGAAATATTCATTGCACCGCCCACAATATCATAACCGCCTATCCCGATTTCTGCACCGCACCACGGACATTTCGTTATCTGCATTGGATTCGCTTCATATATCATAGCGGTGGAATCCTCACGAAGTTTCTTTAGCGTTTCAGAAGCGTCTATGATATGATTGGGTGTCATCCCCGAACCGATCCACAAGCCGATAGAGATTTCTCCCCCTGGAATCCCGTATTTTTTACGCATATGCTCACAAGCACATACAAGTGCCGTTGCTCGTTCAAACTGTTGGAGTGTGAGAAGACGAAGGGTATATCTCATGATAATCGTGACACCATTTACGTTGTAAGGACTTTTATTCAGCCTTCTAAAGAAAATCGAGAAAGCGGATAATCCAAGATAGGCTTCTGTTTTCCCGCCGCCAGTAGGAAACCACAAAAGATCAACATCATTATGGTATTTGGAATCGCTATCAACGATGTCCGGTATGATTTGCAGAATATAAGCCATCTGGAACGGATACCAGCTCACTGTATCTGGGGAGCAGTGCTTTGTTTTTATACGTTGCAGAAGCATCGCTTCATTCATGTAAAGAAATGATTCCCATGCAGTATCATTCTTTCTAATTACTTCAACACCTTTATGTAGCCGCTCGATACACCGTTCTATATTCTTGAACGAGTCTGCAGCCGTATCAGGATATTTTTCCACGAATCCGGTATTTTTCTTTAGAGCAGTAAACCATTCTTCATACTGCACAATAAAGGAATCCAGCTGATAACAGGCTGCACTTCGCTCTGCTTTTTTCCAATATTTCATATAGAGATACTCGGAATGCTCGAAAAGTCTTGGCATCATCTGCAACATTCGGTATTGCGGTATGAATTCACTTTGAATCTCTTTCACGACCCCTTGCTCTTCAATATGAATAGAAGAACACCCATGACCATAGGAATAATTGCGAACAGAATCGTACAGCATATCATTTTTTTCTTCTTCAAAGGATTTATGAGCATTTCGTCTGTAAACAGGCAGAAAGCCTTTCCTGCTCTTGATGGACAATGTACATTGGAACAATGCCCCTGTATTGCTTTCCAAAAACGCATTTCCTGCCTTATGTCTGTTAAGAACAGATACGGTAATAAGCACACTGTTATCCCGGTTGATTTTCCGAACATGAAAATAAACCGTAATATCCGAATCTTCGTTATTGGAAATCATATAATTGCAAATATTGTTGGGAACGATTGTTTTTTTGGAAAATGTTTTTGCTTCTCTTGAATAATAATGCCTTTTTACTTCTTTTCCGTTATCGGTTGTCCTCTGCTCTGCATGATGATATACAGCGTAGGTAAATGAAATGTGCAATTCGTCCCCTGCGAATGCAGCGAAAGATACTCCCATTGTTGAAGGCTTGAATATGCTGACATTCTTAGGCTCTTCCCTGTCTTCTGAATCGTCCTCAAACATTTCCTCAGCTGCCCGGTCAGTTATGACAGCATCAGAGTCCTTACTTTTCGGCTGTGCCCAAAGGATTCCAAGCGAATAGCGGCTTAACGGTTCTTCCATCTCTAATACTTCATGATTATCAACGGGACCGATGAAATCAATCCTCAGATGTTCTGCAATATCGTCTATTGCATCGTAAAACTTTAGAAAATTCGACACATCATCACTTCTTTTCAAATACAAGTTTCGCAAGTCCTGTTATCTGAATACCAAAACAAATGCTTGATTTTTGATATTCTGCCGGAATGCTTGCATCAAATTGCTTCAGCACTTCTGTAGTGATACTGCTAACATAAAGGTTTTCTAAGCGGTCAGGCAGATTGTATTTATAATCCGTTGCGTTTATGCCCATATCCAATTCACCGATTATCTTCTTCGATAATGTGCCTATATAGCGTCCATTATGATAGATTTCATACATTCTTGAAGTTGCTGAACGCTGAGCGGAGAGTTTGTCATATCGCTTAACGCAATTCTTAATATACTCCTGTAAATCAAGAATCGTGTCGAAATCGCCTGAAACAAAGGAATTGTTATCAATATCTCCGGTCAATCCAACGGTTATGCACTTGCAGTATTTATTGTTCGTTTTATAAATATTATGCAGTCCTGTTTCAATTACTCGTCCTGACATCGTACGCTTAAAATATTTCGTATTCTTCTTCATGGTGATGAATTGTGTCTTAGGACGTGTGAGAGCAACATATTTTATTCTTGCTTCTTCTGCACGATTAGAAGACGGCTTTATATCTGATTCGATTAGAATCACCCTGTCAAATTCGCTGCCTTTTGCCTTATGAATCGTGGAAACCGTCAGCATTGGTGTATCGTCAAAAAACTCGCTGGGGATATTATTCGTAATCGTGAGTGCCGTTGTCAGCTTTGGAATGCTGATAACCGTTTTATCCTGAGAATTGGTAAGTTTACATAATAATTCCCAAAGAACTTCTGGATGCAACTTGCTATCACACCGAAATTTAAATCTTTCAACAAAATTTTTCTTGCTGATCGTCGAACTGCAGCAATCCCAAAATACATCAGCAATCCACCGAGGAAGCGGAGATACATTGTCTACGCCTCTGTTAAGGGCATGAACGATCCGTTTTTCGCATAACAAACCGCTGATATACTCTGCTTCGCCATTATTTCGGCACAAAATAGCCGTTGATACCGTCGGAGCTTTGGTAAGTGTTTTGATATACTGTTCGACTTTGGTTTTACCTGCGTATTTCGATACGATATTGTTTGCAAGCTTGTTCTGATTGATAAAGCTTTCATTGAGCAAAATCTGACGCATTCCTGCTGCTTCTTCAGCTAATTCGGCTGATTGTCTTCTGTTTACAGTGATCTCGTATCTGAGCATATCACTTGGAAACAGTTTTTCTGCAAGTGCATAGAACTTGACAGAGTCCAGTGTGGCATCATCATCCGCTTCATAATCATAGATGGACTGACAGCGATCTCCAGCGAGCAAGTATCCGCATTTTAAGTTCTCCAAAATTTTCAGAACCATCTTAGCACGTTCATTAACAAGGTCTTGTATCTCATCGACAATAAAATACTTGATATTTTCAAAATCTTCCGCTGATATGTATTCATTAAAGAGCCTAATACGCTCATTATATTCATAACTGTCAAAATTTTCCTTGATAATGCCTTGCTCTCTCATTTCCATAAGGAAATATGTTGCATACGAATCGAACGTAAGCACACAAATGTTTTTGGCAGAAGGTGGTATCATGCCTTTCTCAACAGCCTGTTCGATTTTGCTTTCAACAACACTTTTTGCAGAACGAGTGTAGCATAAAATATAGATTTCATCAGCAAGGCAGAGTTTATTCGCAAGAATATATATTAAGCGTTGAATAATAGTATATGTTTTGCCTGTTCCTGGTCCTGAATTTAATAGAATATGCGAATCCAACGGAGCAGAAACAATGGGGTCAGGGGTTGTGATCTCAATAGACTGACGGCTTTGTTTCTTGAGTTCCTCAACTGTTTGCTCAGCAGGAGCTGTATATTCTTTCGGGTTTTCCTCTGTTTTCGCCGTGTTTCTGTTTCTTTCAAATACAACCGTGTCGTCTTGTATGGTTATTCCGAGTTTTTTAAAGAACTCCTGCAAGCTCTTTTTATCCTCAACATCCTCTTCTGTTACCGTCTCACGGGGGATTTCTCTCGGAATGCAGCCGTTAAAGCCTGGACAAGCGGTATATTCACATCTGCTCTCCCAACGAAGAACACCGTCAACCATTACTGGACCAAACGACCTCTCATATGAACAGGTCTGGTTGCCAGATAGAATTTGGTTCTGAACGTCTGTTAACGGAATTGCTTCAAGTCCAAAATAACGCTTACGAATATTGTGAAGCAGTTTAGCATCCGTTATTTTCTCCGTGTATTTTCGATCCTTTCTGATGTCAGGATTACTCCTGATATATATATTTGAAGAAATACCAATATTAGATTTAATCATAATAATTATTCCTCAACATCTTTCAAATCATAATAAAACCTAATTTTATTAATTTCGTGCTGAACCTGATATCCTGTTCTCACAGAATCATTCTTAATAACTACTTTGGCTATCTGGTCTTTGCCTATTTCCATAGATAAATCAAATTTTTCATCAACATATCCCTTTGCTTTGACAGAAATCGCAGCATAACGGTTCTTCCCCGTAGAATCGGTAAAGATGAAGTGTGCATCATAAGAATCTGTTGTCAAAGAAAATGAAATCGGCTCGCTCTGATCGCCAACTTTATTGACATCTTTCTTCAAAATAGGATACGTTTCACCATCACTGAGCAAAATGCAAATATCATCACTCAACCTGAAATCACAATCTATCGCAGATGTTATTGCAGCACCCTTAGCAACCATCCATTGATACCGGTTATTCTCATCATCAAAGATGATCTTATCCTCACCAAATAAAGAAAGAATCATGTCAGCAAACGGTCTTAACCCACTTGAACCGCCTGCAAGAATAACAGCATCGATATTTTCAGGGCTGACATTAGCCTTCTCCATTATCTTCAAGATAGCGTTAAGCACGTTTTTGGTAATCAGCGGCGTAATTATATCAGAAAATGTATCATAATCAATATCAACAGGTCTTGAACCTTCCCCTAAAGTCATCGTATAATCATCGTACTCCGAAAATTCGATTTTCATACGCTCAACTTCATTCATGAGCTTGTCTTTTTTTCTGGATTCAAGCTCCTCATATGACACACCTGGATAAACCTTCGGCATCAAGCTCCTGGCAAGCTCTTTATCAACATCATCACCGCCAAATTTAATACCATAAACAGCATCTTCATAGACCTGATGATATTTCAGATTAAGGATACTTAAATCAAGCGTACCACCACCAAAGTCAATGACCATGACCTTTGAAAAAGCCTTTATATCCTTAATTTTTGAGATATAAGCAGCAGACGATTCGCTGACAAAACCCTTAACTTTAATGCCGACATACTCCGCAGCTTCAAGCAGTTCTGTTCTTGCCTTAGCAGAAAAATCAACAGGGATAGAAAATACCGCTTCATTAAAATCAGATTTAATTGTATTTACCGTATCTTTAACATATTTCAAGAAAAGAGATGCCAACGCTTTTCCGCTATATCTAACATTATTCACTACAATCTCACAATTTGTTCCAAGAAGCGACTTGAACGATGTGACGATTCGATAATCATCCGCATATTCGTTGATTTTTTCCTTAACTTCACGCCCAAACTTAAAGTGCTTAAAGTCATTCTCACCTGTTTTTGGTATTGCTATGCAGGAACTGAACGGTGTGAGATCCTTGCCATCCGTTCCATATCCTGCTTCTCTCGAACCTCTACCCTGCTCATAATGATACAAATAGACAGAAGTATTTGTTGTACCAAAGTCAATACCATAATATGATCCGTTCTTCATTCGTTACTCCCCTTAAAATCTATCCCGTTTCTTTCAAGCGAACGGAAAATTTTTTTCATGATCGCCTGTAAGGATTCGTAGTTTTCCTCACTGACATCTGAAAATTCGTATTCCAGCCAATCCTCATACAAAAATGAAAATGCTTTTTTCAGTTCCGAACGTACCTTTTCCGCTTCAAGAGAGGCTTCACGGCTATTAATAGAATAGGCATCGTTCAGTTTACTATCAAGTTCTGCAATTTTGGTTTCAAGAGATCGAACCTGTTGTCTGAGATTGGAATTTTCTGCTTTTGCAGATGAAAATGACTGATTGTTTTCTTGCAGTTTCGTTTTCATTTCTGCAATCTGACGCTCTAATTCTTCATTTTTTGCCTTTAACATTGTATTTTCAATGCCTAATTCACGGCTTTTATTGATTTCTCCCTGAATGGATTCAAACGCCTTGCCGACGGGTGTGATCATGTTCGTAAAAGCGGTGATAATCGCTTCCTGTTCCTTGTCCATATCTCGTTTTAATCTTTCATAGAGAATCTGGACAGGATTTTTCTTGACAGGGACGTTTTCACCGGGAATATTATTTGAAACCTTCTTATCAGTGTTTACAACAGGCTCTTCCGCAGGCACATTCGTTTTCTTAGTTTCTGAAACGGCTATCGGCTTTTCCGCTGGTGTATCATTTTTCACCAATACAGACACAGCTGTCAGCTTTTTTCTCTTTTCACTTGCAGCATCGTTAGTAACGGGAACTTTCGGTTCTTCCTTCTTGGAAACAGGATTAACGCTTTTTGTCTTAACTGGCGGTTGCACAGTGGCAGGAGTTCCTTCTGTGGATGTTTCCTTAATAACAACAGATTCTTCAATTTTCACTTTATTATCCGTTGAAGTCGGTTTTTCTGGTGCAGCGGAAGCAATAAAGCCATACTTAACAGCCCATTCCGTGATAAATGACTCATATTTTGCTTTAGATAAATCAGGATATATAGCTTTAGTTGCGTTCCATATGTTTACTAAAGCGTTTTTATTTATGTTAGAGTAGTCAAGTATGAATATGCCTGCCATCGTATTGTTGATAAGAGCTTGAAATCTACTCCTATACTTATCTGATTTTACAGCGAACTGAGCTATAAAAGCCACAAAACGAGGAAGCTGAGTTGATTTTGATGATTTGTCTTTATAGTTTTTGATAATTGCTGTAACAGCACTTACATACTTCTGAACATAATGCTGAGATTGCTTTGAATCTTTATAAGTAGCATGCCATTCTTTCAATACTTCATCTAACACTCCGAGCGGAATATTTACAGACTTCGTCAAAGAATCAAAATAAATCTTTGCAACCTCTGCGGAGAATCGAGCAAGTTCTGCCGCCACATCACTTGGATTGACATTTTTTGAAAATGTCATTTCAACAATCAGTCTTGCAGCCATTTCTGTTTTCTTATCATTCAAATGCGACTTATTATTCTTATAATCCTTGTATATGACATCCAGCTTTTGTTTTATTTCGGTTCGTTTATCCATTGACAATCTCCTTATTTACAATAATATCTATCAGATCATTGTCTATCTGACAATACTTTTTTATCTCTGCTGTAATTGCCTGTAAATCGGAAAGCGTAGCAATCATTATGAACTGCAATCCATTGGATAATTTGCTATATCCATTTACAGGTACTGACTTACGATAAAACACGTTGTTTCCGTGAATCTGTATGCCCTGTCCTGCTATCCGAGCCATTTTGAACGGCTTGCAATTGATAGAAAATTCGCAGATTTTACCCAATGCATCAGAATAATCATAAGCTCTGACTGTATTTCCATCGAGCCTAAGAACAATGTCCCTTGCATCAGAATCAACTTGCTGCGATTCATCGGAATCAAATGCAGAGATTGATGACACTATGCCTTCAGCTTTATTTTCTACGCTATCAGATATTTTTGCAGTAGTTTCAGTACCATCTTCAATTTCAGCGAGCGTATAATAACCCTCTTCTATCTTTTGAAGTTCCGGGCATTTAGACATGAATGCATCAATCTCATCTTCTGATACATTCGTGTAGCCTTTCTGCGAAAGTAAGTTTTTCACTTCATATGCTCCAAAGCCGTCCTCATACTGTAAGTTGTTATAGTTTTCTTTCATTACTTCTATAATTGGTGCAATTGTCAGTTTATCATTTCCTATTATTTCTTTATGAATAGCAGTTTGCGTTGCTGTAGAAATTGGTTTGGTCATGGTTTTAACACCTGCTGCAACCGTTGGCATTTCATGAGCAGCCGTTGTTTCCGATGTACGAACTGGTTTGGTAACAACTTCTACAGGCTCGTCATTTTCAGGAAACTCTGATTCAGGTTTGTTATGCGGGATGGCAGTCTCATTTATTATATAGCAGCCCTTTCCAACCGAACGAAATGTTTTGTTCGACATTAAGAGCTTGGAGATTTCAAATAAGCCAATCATTTTTCCGTAATACTTTTTAATCAGTTCACGGAGGCTCTTTGATGAAATACCACCTTTATATTCATGGTATTTCGTGACTTCAGGTGCATTTGTCAGGAGTATTTCAATTATAGCGTCTTTTAAAACAAATGATTTTGTATGGCTAGGAATAAAAGAAACTGCTTCAGGCGAAGTATTATCACTATCGTTTTGAGTCATTGCAGAAGTTGAGCCGGATTTATTTGCAGGACATTCCATAGAACTATCTTTGGCTGTTCGCTCCTCATCAGTAGTAGAAGTTTTTGCCTCAGAAGAATTCGCATCTATTGTTTCTGTGATTTCGTTGTTGGTATTTTTCTGCTCAGGTG
>OGRM01001530.1_pt1 | contig 13815 bp, 9 predicted proteins | sample 1553491 | NCBI WGS metagenome assembly OGRM01 (sample SAMEA2580110, study PRJEB22360) | human gut metagenome | biome: human gut; feature: human-associated habitat; material: faeces | place: Denmark | collected 2008/2010
CCTCCCCCAGGGGGCGTGTGGGCGGGCTCGGGCGCCGCCGTCGGCAGGCCGGACAGGCGCGAGACGCGAGGCAGGTGTTCGGGGCGCATGCTCGCCCGCCTGGCCGAGAGCCAGAATTCGAGTGCTGATATGTTCTCCACATAAATCATTGGTAAGAAGCATAGAGTGGGAACCTTTTCGGTTCTCAGATGCGTCTGCGAGCCGAATCGGAGGCACGGCCCGACAAGACTCGGAGCTCAATCAGACGTATCCACGAGGCGATTCCGAGCGAAAGCAGAGGTGCGGTTCCCCGCCGCCACCGTGACGATTACGAGGGATTCTAGCCACAGGAGAATGACACGATGCCCACGGCCCTCGTCTTACTTGCGCCGCCTGATGCGGGTGCGCGTGACAAATCGGCAAGCCATTGGCGATATACGTGACAGACCGGCAAGGCATTGGCTAAAAATGGTCAGCGGCTGTCCGGTCTGTCACGTATATGGTCAGATGCTGACCGGCTTGTCATCGATGCGCAGCGGCTCGCGCAGCTCGCTCATCGCGCGCCGACCATCACCGGCGGCTTGCCATCGATGCGCTCGGTACCCCTGTGCGCACCATCAAAATCTAAGTGTGAATGTATAAGATAACTTTCTTACGGAAAGTTAACAAAGCTTCCTCTGGGCGGACAAGTTCTTGTTTTGCACCTAGTATTTAGAGCGTCGAACTTAGGTACCAATGCGCAGGTGCGCAACAGGGCGTGCCGCGCTTGCAACGTAGCCAGCAAAGGAGGCTGTACGATGAATCTTAAGCCATTGGGCGATCGAGTCATCATCAAGCAAGCTGAAGCAGAGGAGACCACCGCTTCCGGTCTCATCCTCACCACGAAAGATCAGGAAAAGCCGCAGCGCGGCGAGGTCCTTGCAGTTGGCGAGGGCAAGTACGTCGACGGCAAGCTCGTTCCCGTCCCGGTCGAGGTCGGCGACACTGTCATCTACGGTAAGTACGGCGGACAGACGGTCACGGTCGACGGCGAGGATTACCTCATCCTGCGCGGCGACGACCTGTACGCAGTCGTCACGAAATAACCCCGTTCACCTGAAATCACACACACATTAGGAAAGGTCGATATACATGGCTGCAAAGAACATTAGCTTCGACGCCGACGCCCGCAGCGCGCTTGCTGCCGGCGCTTCCAAGCTCGCCGACGCGGTAAAGGTCACCCTTGGCCCCAAGGGCCGCTACGTTGCCTGCGAGCGCAGCTACGGCGCGCCGCTCATCACCAACGACGGCGTCACCGTCGCAAAGGAGATCGAGCTCGAGGACAAGGTCGAGAACATGGGCGCCCAGCTCATCCGCGAGGCCGCTGTCAAGACCAACGACGTCGCTGGCGACGGCACCACGACTGCGACCCTGCTCGCTGATGTCATGATCAAAGACGGTCTGAAGAACGTCACCGCTGGCACCAACCCGCTGGCTATCCGTTCCGGCATGAACAAGGCAGTTGATGCGCTCGTCAAGAAGATCAAGGCCGATTCCAAAGAGGTCAACACCTTCGACGAGATCAAGAACGTCGGCACCATCTCCGCTGGCCAGGCAGAGGTCGGCGAGAAGATCGCGGACGCCATGGAGAAGGTCGGCAAAGACGGCGTCATCACCGTCGAGGATTCCAACACCTTCGGCATCGACATCGACGTCGTCGAGGGCATGGAGTTCGACAAGGGCTATCTGAGTCCCTATATGGTCACCGACACCGACCGTATGACCGCCGAGCTGCAAAACCCCTACATCCTGATCACCGACCAGAAGATCGGCGCTGTCCAGGACATCCTCGAGCTGCTCAACGGCGTGATGCAGTCCAACAGGCCGCTGCTCATCATCGCTGAGGACGTTGAGTCCGAGGCGCTCGCAACGCTCGTCCTCAACAAGATTCGCGGCACGATCAACGTCGTCGCCGTCAAGGCGCCCGGCTTTGGCGACCGCCGCAAGCGCATGCTCGAAGACATCGCGATTGTCACCGGTGGCCAGCCTGCCATGCAGGAGCTCGGCGTGCAGCTCTCCGACGTCACTGTCGACATGCTCGGTACCGCCAAGTCCGTCAAGGTCACCAAGGACTCCACGACGATCGTCGACGGCGCGGGCGACAAGGGCCAGATCGCCGATCGCATCAAGGCCATCGAGGCCCAGATCGAAGACACCACCTCCGACTTCGACCGTGAGAAGCTCCAGGAGCGCAAGGCGAAGCTCTCCGGCGGCGTTGCGGTCATCAAGGTCGGCGCGGCAACCGAGGCCGAGCTCAAGGAGACCAAGTCCCGCATCGACGATGCACTGCAGGCCACGCATGCGGCCGTCGAGGAAGGCATCGTCGCCGGTGGCGGCTCTGCCCTGATCGACGCCATGCCCGCACTCGACGACATCGAGGTCGCCGACGAGGAGGAGAAGGTCGGTATCAACATCGTCCGCAAGGCGTGCGAGGCCCCGATTCGCGCCATCGCCGAGAACTCCGGCTTCGAGGGCTCCGTCGTTGTCGACAAGATCAAGAACTCCGAGACGGGCTACGGCCTGAACGCGGCCACGGGCGAATACGGCGACATGATCAGCATGGGCGTCATCGACCCGGTCAAGGTCGTCCGCTCCGCGCTGCAAAACGCCACGTCCGTTGCGACGATGCTCATCATCACCGCGGCGACTGTCTCCGACGTTCCGTCCGACGGTCCCGATTCGGCTGCCATGGCAGCGGCCATGCAGGGTGCCGGCGGCATGATGTAAGACCAGCTTGGGGGGCGCTTCGGCGCCCCCTTTTTCGTTGGTGGAAATAATTTCGAATTTCTTCTTTACAGCGAGAGGCTTTCTGTTATCATACTTTTCGCTGCTGAGGCAGTGGGGTGTTAGCTCAGCTGGTTAGAGCGCCGGCCTGTCACGCCGGAGGTCGAGGGTTCGAGCCCCTTCTGAGTCGCCATTTTAATTTTATAATATGCTTCATTGGCTCAATGGCAGAGCAGCTGACTTGTAATCAGCAGGTTGTTGGTTCGACTCCGACTGTCGGCTCTTTGGACCTTTAGCTCAGTTGGTTAGAGCAACCGGCTCATAACCGGTCGGTCCCGGGTTCGAGTCCCTGAAGGTCCACTTTAGTTCTATATTTTATATTCTGTATATGTCTGGCCCGGTGGCTCAGCTGGTTAGAGCGCCGCCCTGTCACGGCGGAGGTCGTCGGTTCGATCCCGATCCGGGTCGCTTTAAAAAGTCTGCGGAAGCAGGCTTTTTTCGTGTATAAAATTTCTTCCAGCTATAAAAGATGCCGTATTCCAGACATAGAAAAAAGTCTGAAATACGGCATCTTGCTTAACAGATAAATTAACGGATAAAGTTTGTGCCGACGCGCGGTTCCTTTTCCGGAAGACCAAAGGATTCTTTTCCGAGCTGGATGCTCTTCATCAGAAAACTCATATTCCGTGCAAGGGTACGCATGATCTGCAGGCCTTCGAGATCTTGCTGTGCTTCGTCCGCATTATTTCCATGGATACTGTTCCAATACTGGCCGGAAGCAACCGGCATGCCGGAGATGGTGAAGTATTTGTTCAGCTCATCAAAGGTAGCGGAAAGACCGCCGCGGCGTGCAGAGACAACCGAAGCGCCGACTTTCATGGTCTTGTCAAAGTGTGTGCTGTAGAACAGCCGGTCAAGAAAAGCAATAAGTGTTGCATTTGCAGATGCATAATAAACCGGACTTCCGACAACAAGGCCGTCAGCCTCTTCAAATTTCGGAGCAACCTCATTTACCATATCGGAAAAAGCACATTTTCCGAGCTTGGAACAGGCACCGCAGGCAACACAGCCGCGGATATCTTTATTTCCGATATGTACGATTTCCGCCTCAATACCGTTTTCTGTAAAGACTTTTTCCATTTCGTGCAGGGCAGTATAAGTGCTGCCTTTTGCGTGAGGACTTCCGTTGATTAATAATACTTTCATTTGATGGTACCTCTCTTTCGTAATTTCCTTTATTATAACACCGGAAAAGATGCAAATAAAGACGCTTTTTTGGGCAAAAACTGATCTTAACAGAAATAGCTGCTGGACGGTATAATACAATCAGCAAAGAAGGCAAAACTTGCAATGGGAGGTTACCAAATGAAGATAGAGAGAATTCTGATTGAAGATCAGATGGCACCGATCGGGCTGGATGAGAAAAAACCGGCATTTTCCTGGCTGCTGACGGCAGAAGAAGGAGAACAGAATCTGATGCAGAGCGCATGCCGGATCGTTGTGCGCACCGGAGAAGATACTGTGTGGGACAGCGGAAAAATGGAAACCGGCGTATCAACAGGGATTGGTTATGAAGGAGAAGCACTGCAGCCCTGTACCAAATATGAGGTAAAAGCAGAGGTGTGGGATAACCACGGCGGAAAAGCAGAAGCAGAAAGTTCCTTCGAGACAGGCCTTATGGATTCTTTGTATACAGCATGGGAGGGAGCTGAGTGGATCGGCGCACCGCATGCGACGGTATGCGCGGAAAACCGCGGTGTTTTTACAATCGAGAGTGAATTTCGGATGGAAGGCGGGAAGGGAGAAGCGGGTATCGTCTTTGGAGCCAATGACTTCCGTCTGAACGATCATACGAAAAATGAGATTGGCATGGAAGGGGAGAACTATATCCGTTATGCTGTGTGCCTTGAGGATGGAGATGCACGCCTCGAAATTTACCGCGTGGGCTATGCGCCGGAGGATACAGCGGAAAAACCGTTTGCCGTTACAAAACTGGTCAACTGGAAAGAGAAAACACAGGAAATCCTGACACCAGAGAATGCCAATGCCTTTCATAAGCTGACCGTAGAGGTTGACGGCAATGTGGCATACGCCTATGTCGACGGCATCCTCGTGGATGCCATTGAAGAGCATGGATTTTTTGGAACGAAAGTATCAGGCCGCCAGCTGAATCCGAGAGGAAATAACGATGTGCTGCCGTATCCGAGACTGAATGAGATCGGATTTTATGCAGGAAAAGGGACGACAGGATATTTTAAGAATCTGACCGTAAGAAACGTAAGAAAACCATCCGCGGAAATTGTTCGTGAGACGCCGGAAGGACGGCTGGATGGGGAAAAAAGTATCTTTGCGGATCAGATTCCGGTGGAAAACGGATACTTTAAAGTAGAAGACAGCCAGATTACGGCAGATCCGTCCCATCATTCAATTCCAATGCTGCGGTCGTGTATTTCCTGCCAGAAAGAGAAAAAACTGGTATCGGCACGCCTTTATATTACTGCGCGCGGTATCTACGACTGCCGGATCAACGGACAGGAGATCACGGAAGATCTGCTGCGTCCGGGTCTGACACAGTATGACCACAGAATGAACTATCAGACATACGATATCACAGGGCTGATGAAACCGGGCCGAAACGGAATCGGCGTGGCGCTGGCATCGGGCTGGTGGAGCGAGGCACAGACCTTTGTGGTGAAGAACTTCAATTACTTTGGAGACAAGGAGAGTCTGCTTGCCAAGGTTGTCATGAAGTACGAGGACGGCAGCCGCGAGGTCTTTGGAACAAATACCGAGGATTGGAAGTATTTCGGAGAAGGTCCTTACCTGTTTTCCAGCTACTTTGCCGGAGAGCAGTACGATGCGCGCCGGGCAGAGGTTTACGAAACTTATTCTCTGCCGGAGTTTGATGACAGCACCTGGGAAAAGCCAGTTGTTGTGGATACCGTCATGATCGAAGAGTTCTGCACGATGCCGGGCTTTGGACGGTCCTGGCCAGCGGTTCATGAGCAGAAGCCGGAATATATCGGTGAGTACGATGCGCCGGTGCGGATTGTAGACCGGAGAACGGCAAAGACGAGAAAAGAGCTGTTCCCGGGTGTGTATCTCTACGATCTGGAACAGGAGATGGCCGGTGTACCGCGGATTACACTGCATGAGAAGGCGGGCACAAAGATCATCATCCGCTATGCGGAGGTGCTTTATCCGGATCTGCCGGAGTATGCCGGAAAAGAAGGCACGATGATGCTGGAAAATTACCGGGATGCGACGAGTACGGATGTTTATATCTGCCGCGGCGGGGAAGAGGTGTTCCAGCCGAAGTTTACCTTCCACGGCTACCGCTATATTGAGATCAGCGGTGTGGAGCATGCGCCGGAGCTGGAAGAAGTAGAGAGTCTTCAGTATTCTTCTGTGACGGAATTCCATGGAAGCCTTACGAGTAGCCATAAACTGCTGAATCGGTTTGCCGAGAATGTTTCCTGGTCACAGAAATGCAACTTTATCAACATTCCGACCGACTGCCCGCAGAGAAATGAGCGCATGGGCTGGGCGGGCGATACGCATATTTTTTGCCATACGGCGCTCAACAACAGCAGCCTGAAGAAATTCTATGAGCGGAACCTGCAGGCGATGCGTGATCTGCAGACACCGGAAGGCCAGTACCCGGAGATTGCACCGGTGGGCGGCGGATTCGGCGGCATTACGTATGAGTGTGCGAGTATTTTTATGGCGTGGGAACTGTATGAGCAGTATGGGGATATCCGCACACTGGAGAAATTTTATCCTGGCATGCAGAAATATATGGACTATATGAAGGATAAGGGTCTGCCGGGAACGAAGGTAAATCCGGCGATCGGACCGCTTGGCGACTGGCTGGCACCGGAAGAGACGGATCTGCTGCTTTTATGGAATGCATTCTATTATAAAGAAGCCGATCTGATGAGCCGGATTGCCGGTGCGCTCGGAAGAACAGAGGAGCAGCATCAGTATGAGGCGCTTGCTGCGAAGGTGAAGAAATTCTGGAATGAGACATTTGTACTTCCGGATTCCGGAAAGACCTGCAATGCGGACGGAACGCTGTGTGATACGCAGTGCTCGTATGCAATTGCACTGTCTTATGGTGTGGCAGAAGACAGAAAGAGAATAGGAGAGCATCTGATCCGAAAGACGAGAGCGATCGGCCATACGGTCGGAACGGGATTCTTTGGAACGGGTATTCTGAACCAGATGCTGACCGAGCAGGGCGCTGTGGAGGATGCCTGGAAGATGATGCTGCAGACGGCATTCCCGTCGTGGCTGTATCCGGTGACCCAGGGAGCGACGACGATCTGGGAGCACTGGGATTCCTACACGAAGGAAAAGGGCTTCGGCGGACAGAATGCGATGAACTCGTTCAATCATTATTCTCTCGGAAGCGTTCTTTCCTGGCTGTATCACACGGGACTTGGTATCCAGAGAGACGAGACAAAACCGGGTTATCAGCACATTCTGCTGAAACCGCAGCCGGGCCCGCTCGAGTTTATGAAAGGTTCCGTAGACAGCCCGTACGGCGTGATTTCTGCCGGATGGGAGCGGAAAGGTGACAAAATAGAGTATCAGGTTACGATTCCGGTCAATACAACGGCAACCCTGTTTAAAAACACGCAGGATCCGGCGGATACCGTGGAACTGGGAAGCGGAACGTATACTTTTATGCTGTAAAAAGAAAACCCGAAAGGCTCCGGCAAAGAAATGGGAGACTTTAGGGCGGAAAGAGAAACGCTGTCGGAGAGAAGAGAACTCCGGCAGCGTTTTCTTTGTCATGTTTATTTTTCGGCAGTCATGTGCAGATGACGTTTGATCGCTTCAAAGCTTTCCTGGCTGATGACATGCTCGATGCGGCAGGCATCTTCCGTGGCGGTCTGCTCATCAACACCAAGGCTCATCAGGCCGCGGGAGAGGAGCTGGTGGCGCTCATAGATCATCTCTGCGATCGCGCGTCCGCTGTCGGTCAGGTAGATGTAGCCTTCCGGCGTTACGCGGATCTGCTCTTTTTCTCTTAAGTTTTTCATGGCAACGCTGACACTTGATTTTTTAAAGCCAAGTTCTTCTGCAATATCAACACCGCGTACAACGGGTTTTTTCTGACTTAAGACTAAAATAGTTTCCAAATAATTTTCTGCGGATTCGTTCGTTTTCAGCAAGATGTTCACCTCGTTTTTCTAAATAGCTGAAGATTCATAAATATATATACATATAGAATAGCATATTTTTCGGAATAGGGCAATGATGGTTTTTGATGGTTTTTCTTAATTTCAGAAAAGTTGTAAGATTTCAGAAAAAAAAGACAATGAGGATAGAAGAAGAAAAGCAAGATAAAAGATGACAGGGGGCAAAAAGAGAGGTAAAATAGGAAAAAACAATGAAATTTAGATGGAGGTTAGGACATACCATGGAACAGGTGATAAAGAAAAGACTGCAGCAGGTGATGGATGCGTCCGTTGCAAAAGGAGAGACACCGGGCTGTCTTCTGATGGTGATCAAAGACGGAGAGGAGCAGGTTTATCTGGAGAGCGGATATGCGGATATCGAAGCAAAAAAGCCGGTTTCCCGCGATAATATTTTCCGTCTCTACTCCATGAGCAAGCCGATTACCGCGACGGCCATGATGATTCTGGTAGAGCGCGGAATCGTCGATCTGGCGGATCCGGTCAGCAAGTATCTGCCGGGCTTCCGGAACCCGGTTGTATGTACAGCGGATGGGAAGATAGAAAAAGCGGAGCGGGAGATCCTTCTGGAGGATATTATGAATATGACATCCGGGCTGACGTACGGCGGAACGGATGAGACGGGACGGCAGACCGATGCACTTTTTCAGGAGGTGATCCACGGACTTAAGGAAGAAAACGGCGGAACGATCAGTACAGTAGAATTTGCAAACCGTCTTGGAAAAGTCCCGCTTCTGTATCAGCCGGGCCAGTCCTGGAGTTATGGAACGTCGGCGGATGTCGTAGGTGCGGTGATTGAGGTGGCAAGCGGCATGCGCTTTGGGGATTTTCTGAAAAAAGAAATTTTCGAGCCGCTCGGCATGAACGATACCGATTTCTGGGTTCCGGCAGAAAAGCAGGATCGTCTGGCGAAGGTGTATGACTGCAGGGAGGGACAGCCGTCTGTCCGTTATCTGGACAATAACCTTGGCATTCAGAACGATATGGCGTACCGCCCGGCATATGAGGCAGGCGGAGCAGGCCTTGCATCTACCATCGACGATTATGCGAAATTTACACAGATGCTGCTGAACGGCGGCACCTACAACGGTGTACAGATTCTCCGTCCGGCGACGGTAAAATTTCTGGGAGGCCACACATTAAGCGCGGTACAGCAGGCAGGCTTTGATAACTGGATCGGTCTGGAAGGATTTTCCTACGGAAATCTGATGCGTGTTCTGGTAGATCCGACGCGTGCGGTAACGCTGGGAAGCAAGGGCGAGTTCGGCTGGGGCGGACGGCTGGCTTGGATGCTACATGGAAGTCGTGCCGGAGCAGAATATGACATTTCTGATGATGACCCAGAAAAAAGATGCCGGAACGTACACCCTGTCCCGGAAGATCCGAAATATTATTTTCAGCGAATAATTTTTCATGAGAGTGATTCTCAAGTAAGGCCTTCCGGCCAGTCAGATCAGACGAAAAAAGTGCCGGAAAAGAAACAACTTAACGAATCAGACGGAACATATGAGCAAATTGCTGTAAAACTACGTCGAATTTTGTCTAAAACGGATATTTGCAGTGAGACAGATGTATGCTATTTTAGTGTCAGTCGAAAATGAAGGCGATTTCATTACTACTTTCAGAAAAAACAGCAAAAAAGGAATATCGTGTAAGCTTTTGACCGATTTTGAAGGAAATAAAAGAAAGAATTCAAAATCATGAAAAAAAGACCAAAAAGCAGAAAGGATGCAGAAAATATGATTTCGTTACCGTTAAAGTTTGATGAAGTAGAGAGTGTAGAAGAATTTGTAAATATGGTGAAACGCCTGGATTACGACGTTGACGTAAAAATAGGACGATGCGTCTTTGATGCGAAATCCCTGATGAGTGTCCTGATGATCGCCGGAAACCCGGATGCGGTTGTGGAAGCCCATACGAACGATATCGAAGCATTTAAAAAGAAATTTAAGGATTACCTTCAGTAAGAAAAAAAGTCGGAAAGGCACTGTGTGTAAGATGCATGGTGTCTTTTTTGATGCACGAAAAAGCGGGTGAAGTATCTTGCCGGGGAGACGTGTGCATGGTAAAATAAAGTCTATTGGGATGGAAATAAGAGAATCAAAAGAACGGGCTGATGTAGAAGAAGTTTTTCGTAAAAAAGGAGGTACAAAGTGGAAGAAGAGAAACTGGAAAGAAGCATCAGAAAATCAGAGATTCCCGGACTTACGAGGGAAGAGGAGGAAGCACAGCTTGCGAAGGTCATCGGAATTGCCGAGCAGAATCTGGAACAGGCGAAGGCGGATATCCGGCTGGCGAATGAGGATCTGGCGGATCTGATGGAGACGTACGACGCAAAAGAGGCGGAAGGCCTGGCGCTCTGGAACAACGCGACGGCGAAGCTGAATGCGTACCAGCACGGCATGGCGCGGCTGGAAAAAGCGAGAAAGAAGCCGTATTTCGGGCGGATTGATTTTCAGGATCCGCGGCTTTCGTTTTTAGAGTCCTATTACATCGGGCGCGTCGGCATTTCCGATGAGAAGGCGGAACCGGTTGTGCTGGACTGGCGGGCGCCGATTTCCTCCGTCTATTATGAGAACAGCACCGGGCCGTGCAGCTATACGGTGAGTTCAGAGGGTACTTTTTCGATTGATCTGAAAAGAAAGCGGACGTATGAGATTGAAAATGACCATCTGAAAGACTTTTTTGATTCTGATGTGGTAGCGAACGATGAGCTGCTGACAAAGTATCTGGCGAAGAACAAAAAAGCGGTGCTCGGTGAGATCATTGCGACGATCCAGCAGGAGCAGAACCTCATTATCCGCAGATCCCCGAAGACGAATCTGATCGTACAGGGCGTGGCTGGTTCCGGAAAGACGACGGTGGCGATGCACCGGATTTCGTACATCCTCTATAATTACGAGGAGGACTTCCGGCCGGAGGATTTCTATATCATTGGAAGCAACCGCATTCTGCTGAACTACATTACCAGCGTTCTGCCGGAACTTGATGTGTACGGCATCCGTCAGATGACGATGGAGCAGCTTTTCATCCGGCTTCTGTATGAGGACTGGGACGAAGAAAAGTACATGGTACACACCATCGACCGCGCGGATGAGAAAAACAGCATAAAGGGCGGAAGCGGCTGGTTTTTCGATCTGGAAAATTTCTGCCGTACGTACGAGGCAGAGCAGATTCCGCGGGAGCCGGTGCGGCTGGAAAAAACGGGAACATTGCTTCTGGACGCCGAGTATATTGATAACTATTGCAGGGAGCAGTCCACACTTTCCATGGAAGGAAAGATGTGCATGCTGAACGAGATCCTGCTGGCAAAATTTGAGAACGAGGTTTCGGGAAAAGAAGTGACGTTTCCGGCGCGCGAAAAAAAGGCGCTGAAGCGGAAATACGAGAAATATTTTGGAGATGGAAAATGGCGGGGATCCATTTTTGATCTCTATTTACAGTTTCTGGAGCAGCAGGCGGAGAAAGGAAAAGCGGTGGAAGTGCCGGAAAACTCCTTTGATGTCTATGATCTGGCGGCGCTGGCATACCTCTATAAGAGGATCAAGGAAAACGATCCCGTGCGCGAGGCGAGCCATGTGGTCATCGACGAGGCGCAGGATTTCGGGATGATGGCGTACCAGGTGCTTCATTACTGTCTGCGTGACTGTACGTATACCATTATGGGAGATACGTCGCAGAATATCCATTTTTCCTACGGCCTGAACGACTGGGAGGAGCTGAAAAAGCTGATTCTGACCGGCACGTACGATGCGTTCGGCGTTCTGCGGAAGAGTTACCGGAATACGGTGGAGATCTCCGATTTTGCAAACGAGATTCTGCGGCATGGGGACTTTGCGATCTATCCGGTGGAGCCGGTGCTGCGGCACGGAACGGCGGTGCGGAAAGAAGCATTTGACGATGAAGCGGCGCTGCTCGCCGCGGGTGTTCAGACAATCAAGACATGGCAGGCGCAGGGATATGAGACGATTGCCGTTGTATGCCGGGATGAGGCAGAAGCGGCGGATACGGCGCGGAAGCTGAAACAATACGTGCCGGTTGTGGAGGAGGATCTCGAGACGGCAGAGTTCGGCGAGGGCGTGATGGTGCTCCCGGTGGCATATACGAAAGGTCTTGAGTTCGATGCGGTGCTGCTTCTTGATCCGACGGAAGAAAAATATCCTGAAAATGACGGACAGGTAAAGCTGCTTTACGTGGCGGCGACGCGTGCATTGCATGAGCTGGCCGTACTGTATACCGGAGAACTGACGGGAATTCTTGCAAAGGAAGCGCCGAAGGGCCGACACAATCAGGAATTTGCCATGGAGACGCTGACGAAGGCGAAAGAGTATGAGAAGGTTTCGCTGACGCAGAAGGAGGCGCGTGAGGAGAACCGCGCGATCGGCATTCAGGAGATGGACGAGCGGAACAGCCATGGACCGAAACGGATTGTGATCAAGCCGGAGCAGAGGCCGGGAATGGCGCCTGGAAATACAAGCACGACCGGAACAGCGGTGATGGCAAAAGGCAGTACGGCAACGCGGAGGGCTGCGGCAGAAACGGGAGAAGAAATTGCCGCAAAGACAATGCAGCAGCGTGCACCGGAAGGGGTGTCATCTATTTTTGCTGGTGCGGCTTATCATGGAAAGGCAGGCGGCAAAGCGCCGGGAAGCAGACGGAGTGCAGGAACACAGACAGAAATGCAATATGGAACGGGCACGGCCGGAGTGCAGAGTGCAAAAAGACCGGGCGGAGCAGGTATGGTACCAGGAGAAGCCGAGAAGACGGAGCGCCTGAATACCTCACCTTACGCTTTCGGTGCAATCCCGGAAAACGAGCTGCTGCGCATCAAGGGCCATTCGAAGATCAAGTGTGCGGTGAAATGGGCGAAGAAAGGAAAATCGGCGGTTGAGATTGCCAGCATGTACGGCATCTTACGCATCACCCCGATCACGCCGGAGGTGATCCGCATCAGTTTCGTAAAGGGTGTGACCGCAAAAGTGCAGGACACGTACTGGAAGCCGAAGGCAGATACCGCGTTTCCGTGGAGTGCGAAAGAATCGAAGACGGCGGTGCTGGTCGAGACGGAAAAGCTGCGCGTCATGGTAGAAAAAAAGGACGGCGCGGTGCAGTTCCTGACGCCGGACAACAAACCAATCCTTTCCGAGAAGCGTGACGAGCCGCGCATGATCGACGGCGGCATGACATGGACGTTCTTCGACTGGAGCGGTTCCGAAAAGCTGAAAGCAAAAGGCATTCTTTCGACCGAGTGGCTGGATCTGACCGCGAAGGCGCGCTACGTCTCTTTTGGCGGAAAGCAGGCGCGGATGCCGCTGCTTGTTTCGAACCGCGGCTACGGCATTGCGGCCGCCGCGTCCCGGACGGCACTGCTGTGCAATGTACGGACGTTTGGAACGTATCTTCACACCGCAGGGGACGGACAGATTGATTATTACTTCATTCTCGGAAAAGACCGGGAGGAAATTGTAAAACAGTATAAAGAGCTATAAAAGGAGCAGACATTTTATGAAAACTCTGGTAATTGCAGAAAAACCATCCGTGGCACGCGACATTGCGCGCGTACTGGGGTGCAGCAAAAAAGAAAACGGAGCGCTGGCGGGAAACAAGTATATCGTTACCTGGGCGCTCGGCCATCTGGTGACGTTAAAAGATCCGGAAGACTATGACAAAAAGTATAAGGAATGGAATATGGCAGTTCTGCCGATGATGCCGGAAAAACTGCAGATCAAGGTCATTCCGCAGACGGGAAAACAGTACCATGCGGTGGCGACACAGCTTGCGCGGAAGGACGTGAATGAGATTGTCATTGCAACCGATGCAGGACAGTGCGGTTGGGTGACTTAAGAGAAAGGGAAAAGAGACCTCATCT
>OGRM01001534.1_pt1 | contig 13800 bp, 10 predicted proteins | sample 1553491 | NCBI WGS metagenome assembly OGRM01 (sample SAMEA2580110, study PRJEB22360) | human gut metagenome | biome: human gut; feature: human-associated habitat; material: faeces | place: Denmark | collected 2008/2010
CCGGCATGCCCCGAAGCATCGCGGCTCAGCTTCGTTATAACGGAAATGGGCCGAAATTTATCAAGCCATCGCCGAAACTCGTTGTTTACCGCAAGTCGGACGTTGATGCATGGTTGCAAGAGCACGAGCAGACCATCACGGCATAGGGAGAAGAAAACCCGCATCCACGGCAATGGATACGGGTTTAATGCTTGCGCCACCATTATAGCGCGCAAAAGACGAAAGACGATTGACGAGATGCTTGCATTCAATCAAAATGGCCAGCCGTACGAGCCTCTAACGGGCTATCCCGGACATGAGCAGATACCTCCGGATAGGCGAACCATTTTCACCGCAACGGAATTATCCGAGGCGAATATGCCTTCAATCAATTGGCTGGTCCCCGGCTTGATCAGTTCTGGCTTGACATTGCTTGCCGCGAGTATGGCGCACAGTGGCCGTCCGCAGCCATCGTCGTGACCCGCGCTTCCACGTGGCGCGACGATCCGGATCTGGCATGGCGCTACCCGTTCCACGTCCAGCGCCTCGAAGGTCTTGATATTCCTACCTTCCCGCTTATCAACCTGTGGGATGGCGAGGATGATCAGATTCCGGCGCTCAAGGACACCGCCAAGGAACTGGAATTCCGCGACCCGATCATCGGCAACCTGTACCGCGACGGTGGCGACGCGCTCGCCCCGCAGCTCGATGCGTTCGTCGATGCCGTGACGAACGGTTCTATGCCGGCCGAACCGCACAGCCACAAGGGCATGGCTCTGGTGGAGAACGTGCGTTGGGTCGCCGAGCATGCGTATGGCGTTCCGGCCGACCGTGTGATTCTGAAGGACGGTTTCGCCGAGTCGTTGCAGGCCGCCGAGGGTCTGTGCGCCAGCGCGGGCATCGATTTCGGCTCGCTTGCTCTGGTCGCGGTGAAGTCTCCGGCCACCATGACCGACAACGACCGCGCTCCGGAAGCCGAGCGCACCGTCACGCTGAAGAAGGTCGAAGTGCATTCCGGCGCGGGCCTGGTGCACGTGAACCTCACCACGTCGCTGACCACCCCGATGCCGAAGATCGTCTGATTTTCTTGCGATTGCGCCGCGTGGCGGTACGTCCCGTACCGTCGAGGGCGCTCGCTAATCGTTGATTCGGCGTAAATACAAAGCCGCTGGTCCCGTTCGGGCCGGCGGCTTTTTTCGTGGGTGATACCTTTACGTTGTCCGTTTGTGGGTGCGGGCGTGCTTGCATGTGCGCCCCCTTTTGCTCACGAGTTGCGGAATGGGGCGATTTTTCTCTCTTATGAGCAAAAGGGGGGTATGATTACTGACGATTTTGCCGGTTTTCATACCCCTTTTCGCTCACGTCCCGTAGAAAAGGCCCGTTTCTCGCTTTTGTGAGCGGTCGGGGGTGCTGATATTGCGATTTCCCTGCCGTAGTCAGGCGAGCTTCCTAGACGTGCTTCCCGTAGGTGAGGTGAGAGGTTTGCAATATGGGCAAACCTCGAAGGAACGGTGGAACTTCGTCAGAAGTTTCCACCGTTCCAGCCCCAGTCAGTCGTGGCGGTGTAGCGGATGTATGTGCGGTCGGCCGGAATGCCCAGTTCCTTGCCCAGCGCGGCCATGATCTGCTCCGTCAGCTTCTCCCAGGCGGAACCCGGCACGGAACGGCCGAACACATTCACTTCCACGTATGCGGCCGGCTTGGAATCGTCACCGCCGAAATAAATCGGCATATTGTCTTCGAACGGGCACATCAGCCAGCCTTCAGACTTGCCGGGAACGGCAGAAATCGCCTTGCCGTAGGCCGTCTTCAGCGCCTCGCGCTGCCCAGGGGTGGTGGATACGGAAACGTGCGTGTGGATGACTGGCATTGCTGCTCCTTGCAATCGTTGAAATATATTGTTCTTCGTTACCCAAGTTTAGGTGGTCTGCGCGCGAGTGTTAAATATCCCGTGTGAGAAAACTGATTGAACAGCTTATGAAATTCGGCATTGTGGGTGTGATCGCCTTCATCATCGACTGGGGTATTCTAAACATTCTCGTCGGCGCCTTCCACATGCACAACGTGCTCGCCGCCACCATCTCGTTTATCATCTCGTTGATCTTCAACTATGTCGCCAGCATGAAGATGGTGTTCAAGCATCGTGAGGACATGGCGCGTTGGATGGAGATCGTCATCTTCGTGGTCGGCGCGGTGATCGGCCTGTTTATGAACGACGCCATCATCTGGATCTCCACGTACGGCATGAACCACGATGCCTACGTGTCGCAGAGCACCGAATACCTGATCCGCACCAACGTGGGCAAGCTCATCGCCACCGCCGTGGTGATGGTGTGGAACTTCCTGACCCGCAAGTGGCTGCTGGACGATACGCACACCAATGCGATGAACCGCTTGAAGAAGCAGGAGAACCGCCTGACTCCCGAAGAGCTGGAGGCCAAGTGGGAGAACAGCTTCTCGCACAAGCTCGGCGTGTGGTCGCTGGAACATACGCCCAAGGGCTGGCCGAAGTAACTCCCAAATAACGGGGTAACGAAAAGCGCGTCCGAATCCATTGCGATTCGGACGCGCTTTTCGTTATGCGGATTGTCTGCCGTGCCTGCCGGTTACCCGTCGGCATCCGGCACATGCTCCGTCACACGCTCACGCTGGTGAGCATCGGCTGCTCCGTGGATTCCTTGATCTGCTTGAAGCCGAACAGGGCGATCACCAGCGAAGCCAATGCCAAAGTCGTCACCACGATGAAGCCGCCATGCGAGCCCATGCGGTCGATGAACTGTCCCGCGATCGCGGAGCCCACCGAACCGCCGATCGAATTCATCGCGCCCATCCAGGCCATGCCTTCCGTGAAGCGCGTGGGCGGAACCAGGTGCAGCATCAGCTGGTTGCCGTTCACCCACGTCGGAGCCTGGCAGACGCCGATGCACAGGTAGATGATCATGATCACCCATAGATGCTTAGCGAACATGAATGAGCCGATGCCCAGATTCACCACCGCAAGGCAGAAGTAGAAACGTTTCCACAGCGGAATCTTCCAATTCTTCGCGCCGTACACAAGTGCGCCGATCAGAGAGCTGAGCGAGAAACAGGCGAATACGAAACCGGTGTACTGCTTCATATGCGCTTCCGTGGCGAATGCAACAATCGAAATGCTGGCAGCTGACTGGAATGCCCCCAGGCCGAACCACGTCACACACACGGCGATCAGGCCTGGCCCCCAAATCGATTCCTTGCGGCCTGCCGCAATATCCGTGGCGGCCTTCTGCATCGCGGCCTTCACCTCAGCGGCCGTCTTGCCTTCCGTACGAGCCTTGTCGCGCGCGTATTCTACCGCCGCTTCGGTTTGCAAAGCCTTGGAACGAGCAGCCTCGCGCTCTCGGTATTCTTTACGTGTCATGCCGGCTTCACGAGCCAACTGCGTCTGCGATTTCGGTTCGGTAGAAAGTTCCGTGAGGAACATCAGCGCGCCGATCACCACGCACATGCCGGTGAACGAGAACGCCAGCAGTCCGGAGATCACGGCCAATGTGGACGCCAGCGGATTGCCGATAACCCACATGCACTCGTCGAATACGCCGGACAGCGACAGCGCACGGTTCGTCTTCTCCGCATCGCCCTTGAGCAGCGTCGTCCAACGTTGACGGCTCATCGCGCCCCACGGCGGAATCGCGGCCATGAACGGCACTATGCAGAACAGGATCCACGACGGCACGCGTGCGGTGATGCAGGAGACCAGCGCGATCGCCGCCACCATCCACACGATGATTGTGGGAATCGACACCTGCCGTTGACCAAACTTGTCGACCAGCTTGCCGAGCACTGGGCTCGCCACGGCCAGCGCGATCGCCTGCACGGCCGTCAGCGCGCCGGCAAGCGAATAATTGCCGTAGTAGTGCTGCACGGAAATCGTGATCGTCATGCCGACCATTGGGAACGGCATGCAGGCGATTACCGATCCGACGGAGAATCGCGCGGTGTGCGGTATGCGAAGCAGCTCCGCATACCCTCCGAAAAGACGTTGGCCGATGTCTTTGACGCCGACGAGGACATTGTTGGTCATGCTTGCCGCTCCTTTCCGCTCACGGTTTCGCTCGTGACGTCCGCAGCTTTGCGTCGCGTGCGGACTGATGGTGGTGGTTCCCCTGAATTATTGGTTAACCGCTTCCGATACCAGCTCGCTGCCCCAGTCGTCCGAACACGTCAATCGATTGACATGTTTGACATGCCGCACACGGGGAGAAAGGTGGGATGGTGCGTGTTGTTTGTGTGTCTTTGTTGACCAAGGCAACTTTATGCGCAGGTACCGTCGTGACACGCGGTACATTAGGGCAGGAACCAATATTCGAATCGACGAATTTTTTCACAGGGCCGGCGACCGGCGAAACGTGCTGAGCCAGCACGTGGCCGGCAGGTCCGAAACGCAAGAAAGGCGGCCAATATGCCGGCGACAACCATCCATTTCGTGCGCCACGGCAAAGTGGAGAACCCCGGGCACCTGCTGTACGAGCGGCTGCCCGGTTTCCACCTGTCCGACGTGGGCGTGCGCATGGCGCAGGCCACCGCGCATTACATCGCGGTCAGCCCGCAGCTGAACACCGTATCCGCCGTCTACTCGTCGCCGCTGGAACGCACGCGCGAAACGGCGGGGGAGATCCTCGAATCGCTGAATTCGGTACGTGGACTGCGCGGCGAGGAACCGCTGGAGCTGCAGACGGACGAACGCCTCATCGAAGCGCGCAACGAATTTCGCGGCAAGCGTATCGGCTTCGGCGAAGGCGCGCTGTGGAAGAACGGCAACTGGAAGCTGGTACGCAACCTGTGGAAGCCGAGCTGGGGCGAAAGCTACCAGTCGATCGCGCATCGCATGCAGGACTTCGCCCTGGAGAAAGTGGCGGAATACCCCGGCAAACAGATCGTGGTGGTCAGCCACGAATCGCCGATTTGGAGCTACCGGCACATGCTGGAAACGGGGCACCCCGAACACAACATGCTGTTGCGCCACACCGCGCTCGCTTCTATCACCTCCATCACTTACGATTGCAATACCGGGAAAATAATGTCCATTACGTACGCCGATCCGGCGGCGGACGTCGAATAATGTGAACCAAAACATGCGGTGGCTCAATCGCGGTCGGGGATGACTGCGGTTCGGGCCGGCCGCACGATATACAAGGAGAAAGTATGTCTTTTGTATACGACCAGAAGGTCGTCGACTCGATGTACGGCTCGCACGTGGTCTCCATGGCAGTTGACTACGGTGTCGATCTGGTCAAGATGTGGCCGTTGCAAACGAACCAGGAACTGGAAAACGACGTCAAATATGCGGAGAACCTGCAGGTGATGTTCTCCGGCATGATGACGCAGGTGCTGCTGAAACGCTCCGAAGAAGTCGACCAGTCGGTTGCGGAAGCCGTATACGAAGGCATGGATGTGCTTCCCGGCGTCGATCCGGAAATCATCCGCACGCTGATGGACGCCAACCGCGCCTATGACGTGATGGCCTCCTACCACGGGGTCGACGGCATCGAACTGTTCATGGAAACCGCCAGAATACTCGGCATCGACGTGGAGACCCGAATCGAAAAGGAAATCCAAGACCTCATGGAGAACCTCTCACGCACTATGCGCAGCGCCTCCGGATTCGAAGTCGACGATGACGTGGCGGAAAACGTCGGCATCTGCCAGTCGGCCACGGTGGACCGCAACGAATTCGCAAGACGCTACCTCGCCTCGATGACGGTTCTCGACGCGCTGATAAACCTCATGTGCTATGGCACCGACGATTCGCAGGAGCAGGCCATCCGCGTGCTGCCGGTGCTGCTGTTCGTCAACTCCATGCGCAACCAGCTGTCGATTCCGCCCACTTTCATCAACGCCGAACAGCTCATCAACCTGTTTGGTCTGCGTGACACCGCCCGCCAGTTCGGACGGCCCCAGTCGGTGTTCGACAGCTCGTTCAACCCGCTGACGTTCTCCACCACCGTCAAGTACCTCGCTTTCTTCGCGGGGCAGGAATGGCTGCGGCATATGAGGTTCCTGGAGTGGGACCCGAAGCAGGCCGAACAGGACGCCAAAGACGAGGACGAGCGCAAAAGCAGGGAAGCGCTCGCAAAGAAATACAATTTGACGAGCGATGGCGATAACGCGGCTTCCGACGCGGATTTGGATTCGTCTGCAGACTCGAATTTGTCTGAGGATTCGGACTCGTCGGAAGAGGCCGGTTCGGAGCCGACCGAGGAATAAGTGTTGCGGGCGGTCGTGTGACGTCTGACGGTGAAGGCTTTGCGTGTACTTGCGTTGCGCGCGCTTGTGCTTGCGCTCGAATTGCGCGTGGCCGTCGCCTATCCCACGCGTTACATCCGCAACGACGTCACTACCCGTAACGAATGATCTGAAACGAATAATCCCGGTATCCTGCGATTGCACAGGATACCGGGATTATTCGTTATTCGTTATGGTGTGCCACGTTTTGTGTGGCGATAAGGCGGGGATCAGAGCGAAATCAGAGCTGCTGATCGGTGCCGTTCGCCGGATCATTCGGTACTGCCGGAGCGTCTGAATCCGCCGGAGCGTCGGTATTCGGCTGCTCGTGCGGATGCTGGAACTGGGCCGGCACTTCCGGCATCGGCGGAATGGACGGTGTCGGAGGCATGGTCGGAACAGCCGGCATCGGAGGCATAGACGGTATGGACGGAGCCTCCGCCAGCGGATTCTGCTGAGGTGCGGCGTATTGCGGCGCGGCGTGCTGCTGCGCGGCGTCATACTGCGGTGCCGGAGCTGTGTACGAATCGGCCGGAGTCGCTGGTGCCGTGTACGGCGCGGCCGGTGCCGCAGCCGCCGGATTGGTCGGCAGCGGGACGTTGCCGTACGAGGTGGCCTGCGCCGCATCCGGGTCTGCCGGAGCCTCGCCCGTGGCGGGAGCCCATGCGTTGGAAGCCGTAGGAGCGTCGAAACGCGCGCCTTCCGGATTGGAATCGCGGGCCATCAGCACAAAGTAGAACACACCGCTGGCAATGAAGGCCAGCACGCCGAGGATCAGCAGGACAACGCCGCCGATGCTGACGCTGTTGCCCGCCTCCAACGACCTGAACGAAAGACTGCTGCCGATGATGAGGATCAGACCGATGGCGAAGAAGATTCCGGTGGCCGCCTGTACCGCGTAGATGATGGCCAGCACGGTGCCACGCATGTTGATGTCATGCAGACGACGTACGCCAAGAGCGATGGTCGGCACAAGCACGACGAGTCCCCAAATGGAGGAGAACGAGTCTCCGACGGTGGCGATCACGCCGGAATCGGTGAGGTTCCTCAACGTGCGGAACACGAGTCTCAACACGAAAGTGACGACGGTATAGGTGAGGAACCACCACCAGAACTCGCTACGCGAGGCGCGGCCCTTGAACACCGCGTACTTCTTGAAGAAACGGACGATCGCCTCGCCCAGGTTGCAGCCATATGCGGGCATGTCAAGCGGCGCGGTCAATGCGAAGAAGCTATTGCCCGACTGCGGTTGCGGTGCCGGCTGCCCGTAATTCGCGGCTGGAGCCTGGCCGTACTGAGGGGCCTGTCCATATTGAGGGGCCTGAGCGTACTGCGGAGCCTGACCATACTGAGGTGCCTGGTTGTAGTTCGGGGCGGCGTACTGGGGCGCCTGCGCCTGCCCGTAATCCGGCGTGCCGTACTGCGGTGCCGGCTGCGGCACCTGCGGATTGTATTGGTTGGGGTCCGTCATTAGAGTGCCCTTTCACAAAACGGTGACTAAAGAATAAAGAAAGTCGCTTCATACATTACTCCTTTGCCGATGTGAAGATAGGGAAAAATATTGCAGTATGGAACGCTGCGGAAGAAAAACGGCGATTGGGTCGTGGCACGTCCGGTTTGCGCGGCACAATGGAGCCTATGACTGAAGTTGAAAATACCAAACCGGAACTTCCTGAAAACGTTCGTGTGCGTTTCTGCCCGTCCCCGACCGGCATTCCGCACGTCGGCATGGTCCGCACCGCACTGTTCAACTGGGCTGAGGCCCGCCACACCAAGGGCACGTTCGTGTTCCGTATCGAGGATACGGACGCCCAGCGCGACTCCGAGGAAAGCTACAACCAGATCATCGAGGCCCTGAATTGGCTGGGCATCGACTGGGATGAAGGCATCAACGTGGGTGGCCCGGACGGCCCGTACCGCCAGTCCGAGCGTGGCGACATCTATAAGGACGTCGCAGCCAAGCTGCTCGAAGCCGGCTACGCCTACGAATCCTTCTCCACTCCTGAGGAGATCGAGGCCCGCAACGTGGCCGCCGGCCGTCCGAAGGCTTTCGGCTATGACGGCTACGATCGCAACCTCACCGAAGAGCAGAAGGCCGCGTTCCGCGCGGAAGGCCGCAAGCCGGCCCTGCGTATCCGCATGCCCGACGAGGACGTCGCTTTCGACGACCTTATCCGCGGTCGCATCGAATTCAAGGCCGGTTCCGTGCCGGATTACGTGATCGTGCGTCCGAACGGCGACCCGCTGTACACGCTGACCAACCCGGTCGACGACGCCATGATGCGCATCAACGTGGTGCTGCGCGGCGAGGATCTGCTGAGCTCCACCCCGCGTCAGATCGTGCTGTACCGTTACCTGATCGAGCTGGGCGTGGCCAAGGAAATGCCGCTGTTCGGCCACATGCCGTACGTCATGGGCCAGGGCAACAAGAAGCTGTCCAAGCGCGATCCGGAATCCAACCTGTTCCTGCACCGTGACAACGGCTTCATCCGTGAGGGCCTGCTGAACTACCTGGCGCTGCTGGGCTGGTCCATCGCCCCCGACCGCGACGTGTTCTCCATGGACGAGATGATCGAGAAGTTCGACGTGCGTGACGTCAAGGCCAACCCGGCCCGCTTCGACATCGACAAGGCCATCTCCATCAACGCCGAGCACATCCGCATGCTCGAACCGCAGGACTTCCTGAACCGTGCCGTGCCGTATCTGAATCGTGACGGCGTGGTTTCCGCCGATTCTTGGGATGCGCTGACCGACCGTGAACGCGAAGTGCTGTCCGCTTCCGTGGATCTCGTGCAGCCGCGCGTGCGCCTGCTGGGCGAAGTGGCCGGCATGGTCGGCTCCCTGCTGTCCACCGAAGGCTACATCGAGCCGGACGCCGACGCCAAGAAGCAGCTGAAGGATTCCGCTCCGGCCGTGCTCGACGCTGCGATCGCGGCGCTGGACGCCGTTGCTGAGGGTGATTGGAAGACCGACTTCCTGCACGAGACGCTGAACAAGGCGCTGATCGAGGATGGCGGTTACAAGCCGCGTCTGGCATTCGGTCCTGTGCGTGTGGCCATGAGCGGCCGTCGCGTGTCTCCGCCGCTGTTCGAATCCATGGAAATCGTCGGCAAGGACGTTGCCATGGCTCGACTCAAGGGCCTGCGCGAGCACCTGTGAGCCGTTGAGCTGCTGACTGTTAGCTGAATGATGGAAAACCCGCCGGAGTGATTCGGCGGGTTTTCGTTTATGCGGAAGGCTGGTGCGGAATGGCGGAAAATAGCGCGACACGCCGTAAGTTGCGCGACTGTGCTGTTTCGCGTATATTTATCACTCGTTGCGGTTCACAGCCTAGCTGAGAATCACAGCGATAACTCAAGCCCCCGTCGTCTAGCGGTCTAGGACTACGCCCTCTCACGGCGCCAACACCGGTTCAAATCCGGTCGGGGGTACGACGGACAACTTTTCGAAGTTGCCACGCCTGCCAAATTGGGATGTGGTGTAATTGGCAACACAGCTGATTCTGGTTCAGCCATTCTTGGTTCGAGTCCAGGCATCCCAGCCAATGAGCCCTCGCAGATGCGAGGGTTTTTTGTTTTTCGCACCTGTCTGTTCACGTCGCTTTGGGCGGTGGGTTGATGGATTTTGCCGGATGCGATGTGGCAGCGCAATCTGCTGACGCCCTGCGTGAATCGCACATGTAATCGCCCAATGTTGCATTACCCTAGAAGTATGACCGAATTGCAGCATGCCGCCAAAGCCACGCGCCCGCGCATCCAACCAGCGGAAGAGGGGGACCGTCGACCGCTTTCCGTATCCGCACGGCTTGGCCGCCTGCAATTCCACCAGTCCGGCAAATTCCGCGTATTGCAATTCGCCGACATCCAAGACGGGCCGAAAGTCAGCAAAGACACCATCAGCCTCATCGAGGCCTCGCTTGACGCCACACGCCCCGATCTTGTTATTTTCAACGGCAACCAGATCGCCGGATATGATTCCGCATACGCGCTGACCTCCCGCAAGCGTCGCTGGGACGCGCGTCCGGCATCCGCATCGTCCGAAGCGTCCGGGGAACGCTATGCGGCCGCATTGGAACACACCCGCGAATTGGTGCGAGCCACCATCGAACAACTGGTCCACCCGCTTGCCGACCGCGGCGTGCCGTGGGCTGTGACGTTCGGCAACCATGACTTCCAGTGCGGGCTCGACAATGACGAAATCGAAAGCATCTGCCGCGAATTCCCAGGGTGTATCAATCCGGAACGCGCTGCCGACGGCACGACGGGCATCGCCGTGAAACATGGTGTGAAACATGATGTTGGCGATATGGAACAGGACTTCGGATTGCCGGAACAGCCCGTGATCGCGTGCGCGCCCGGCACATTCGCGTTGTCGGTGACGGACGTCGATCGCACGTATGACGTGTTGGGCTTGGTCTTGCTGGATTCGGGCGATTACGCGCGTTCCGGCGGCTACGGGAGCCCGTCGGAAGCCGCGCTGCGCTTCCTGGCGGATGCGCCGGGGCTGATGGCGGCGCAATCGCAGCAGCTGCAACAAGACCGGCAAGATGAACAGGACTCGCCGCGCGAACCGCGCAAGACGCCGTCCACGCTGCCATGCATGGTGTTCCAGCATTTCCCGATCGAACAGTATTACCGCCTGCTCAAGCCGGTCGCGGCCACCGCTGCGCGCGCGATTGAAGGATACCGCAACTTCGCGGGGCGGCATTTCGTGCTCAACGAAGACAAAACGCAGCCCGGAAGCTATCTGGGGGAGGGCGTCAGCTGCCCGGATGCCGACAGCGGCGAATTCGCAATCCTTGACAAGGCGGGATATTTTGCGATTTCCGCCGGGCACGACCACCGCAACGCCTTCGTCGGTTCCGTGCCGGTCGGAACCGACGGTGACCGGCAGATGATGATGGTCGCCTCGCCGACCAGCGGTTTTGGCTCATACGGCCCGGTGCCGGCCAAGCGTGCCGCTCGACTGTTCGAATTCGACATCCGCCACCCGTACGAGCCGCGCACGCAGCTGTTGGAATACGACGAGCTGGTGGGCAAACCCAGCGCGGGCAAGGCCTACGCCTACGGCATGACCAGCGAATCGAAGCCCGATTCGGAAGGCATGGACCTGCTCCACAGGCCGACGTGGTGGAGCAAGACGTGGAACAAGCTGGTCTCGCTGTTTCGCCGGTAGCTGTTTGTTGACTAGTCGTTCCGCCGGTAGCCTTTCCGGCGGTGACTATTCCTTTTCCCGACTTTTAGCTTTGAAATGAATACAAAAAAGCTGACGATGGGAACTTTCCATCGTCAGCTTTTACGTTACGTATGCGACTGGTCGCGGACCTGTCAGCGGCCGGAAGAGGCCTTGATCAGCGCGTCGGTGAGGTACTTTCCGGCGGCCATGACCAGCGGCGCGTAACGGCGGCCGGGATTGGCGCCCATACGGCCGTTCGGGCCGGAAATCGAAATAGCGGCGATCACCTGGCCGGACGCGTTGCGAATCGGCGCGGAAATCGAACACACGCCCTCATCGCGTTCATTGATCGACTCGGCCCAGCCGCGCTTGCGGACGGCGGTGAGCTTGGCCGCAGTGAACTTGGCGTGGCGAAGACCCTGATGCAGGCGTTCGGAATCCTCCCAAGCCAGCAGAATCTGGGCTGCAGAACCGGCTTCCATGGACAGCATCGCACCAACCGGAATGGAATCTCGCAGGCCGGACGCGCGCTCCACGGCTGCGATGCAGACGCGCTGATCGCCCTGACGGCGGTAGATCTGCGCGGATTCGCCGGTGCGGTCGAGCAGGGTCTGCAGAATCGGCGCGGCGGCGGTCAACAGGCGGTCCTCGCCGGCTGCGGCCGCAAGTTCCGCGAATCGCGATCCGAGCACGAAACGACCGTGCTGGTCGCGCAAAACGAAACGGTGACGTTCCAGCGCGATCGCAAGACGATGCGCGGTCGGACGAGCCAGACCGGTCGCGGAAACCAGCTGTCCGAGTGTGGCTGGGCCGGATTCAAGAGCGTCGAGAATCTTGACTGTCTTGTCGAGCACGCCGACCCCGGAATGAATTTCGTTGCTTTGCGGGGTGGCTGCGTAATTGCCGTTTGCCTCGTTCGTGGCGTTCATGGCCTGCGTTTTGGGCATGGCGTTGCTCGTATTCGAAGAAGAAGTCATACGCTGAATTATGCCATCTCACATATTGAAATGCAAAATGTATGTGGTTCGCGACTGGGGTAAAGCAGATTATTTACCTTGCTTCCACCGGCTGGCGAAGCTGGGAAAATGCTGAAATTTCAACGATTGCGCATATGCCGTAAGAAGACGGGAAGTAACTTTTCCGCGTTTGCCGCGCTCGTCCCTCGTTCATATCTCATATACCGGCATGAAGGACCTCGAACCCGTTTCAAGCCCATAGGCTTATAGCACGAAGAATGCGGCAAGGCAATAGCCGCGAGGAAATTAGTGAGGAAAAATCTGAGGAGGTCCCACAATGGGAACTACATTGGCCGAGAAGGTCTGGGCCGATCATTTGGTACGCAAGGGTAGCGATGGGGCTCCCGACCTGCTGTACATCGACCTGATGCTCATGCACGAAGTGACCAGCCCGCAGGCGTTCGAAGGTCTGCGTCTGGCAGGACGCAAGCCGCGTCACGTCGACCAGCTGATTGCCACGGAAGACCACAACACGCCGACCGTCGACATCGACCGTCCGAATCCGGACGAGACCTCGGCGCTGCAGCTGAGCACGCTGGAAAAGAACTGCAAGGATTTCGGTGTGCGTCTGTGCCCGCTCGGCGACGCTGACCAGGGCGTGGTCCACGCGTTCGCTCCGGTGCTGGGTCTGACCCAGCCGGGCATGACCATCGTGTGCGGCGACTCGCACACCTCCACCCACGGCGCGTTCGGTGCTATGGCCATCGGCATCGGCACCTCCGAAGTGGAGCACGTCATGGCCACGCAGACCCTGAGCCTGAAGCCGTTCAAGACCATGGCCGTGAACATCGAAGGCGACCTGCCGAAGGGCGTCACCGCCAAGGATATTATTCTGGCCATCATCGCGAAGATCGGCACCGGCGGCGGCCAGGGCCACGTCATCGAATACCGTGGCGAAGCCATCAAGAAGCTGTCGATGGACGCCCGCATGACCATCTGCAACATGTCCATCGAAGCCGGCGCCCGCGCAGGCATGATCGCCCCGGACGAGGTGACTTTCGAATACCTGAAGGGCCGTCCGCACGCGCCGGAAGGTGAGATGTGGGACAAGGCCGTCGAATATTGGAAGACGCTGAAGACCGATGACGATGCCGTGTTCGACAAGGAAGTGACCATCAACGCCGAAGACCTCGAGCCGTACGTCACGTGGGGCACCAACCCGGGCCAGGGCGTGAAGATCTCCGGCGTGGTGCCGGATCCGGCCTCCTTCAACGACGAGACCGAGCGTTCCGCCGCCGAGCGTGCCATCGCCTACATGGGACTGAAGCCGGGCATGGCCATCAAGGACATCGCCGTGGACACCGTGTTCATCGGCTCCTGCACCAACGGCCGTCTTGAGGACCTGCGTGTGGCCGCCTCCATTATGAAG
>OGRM01001537.1_pt1 | contig 13776 bp, 14 predicted proteins | sample 1553491 | NCBI WGS metagenome assembly OGRM01 (sample SAMEA2580110, study PRJEB22360) | human gut metagenome | biome: human gut; feature: human-associated habitat; material: faeces | place: Denmark | collected 2008/2010
CAGGTGCTGCTTGGACGAGTAGCGGTACAGGCCGGCCTTGAAGAGGACGGCGACCGAATGGTCATGGTCGGAAGTCAGGAACAAGACGGTGTCGTCGGTGCGGTCGCCGTGCATCCTCTCGGTGAAGGAGATGACGGAGGTGTAGGGGGTCGCGATTGCGGAGATTTCGACGCCGATCTGCCTGAACGTGCCGACGATGCGCTCTATCAGCGATTTGTCCGCCGTCGTGATGAGCATGCGCGCGGTGTTGGTGGCCGCATCGGTCGAGATGGTGCGGCACTCGTAGCATGGGTCGGAAAAGCGTGATTGCGTCTGGACCTCGCGCTGCATATAGGCACGCAGGTCGCGTTCCTTCTTGAACACGGGGGCCTCGGTGGTGCGCACGGCGATGCGCTTGGTTTCCACCACGACCTTGACGCGCTTTGTCTCGAGCTGGTGCGCTTTCCAGAACGGCTCGACGAGCGACCTGAAGGCCTCCGGGTCGATGATGACGCCGTCGCGGACGATGCCACGAAGGCCATCGAGGCGGTAGCAGCCGTCGATCGCCGCGGGGACTCCGGGCTTGCCGACCACGACGCTCAGCGATGTGTCCTGTAGATATGCGACGAGCATAACAATCCCTTCGTGATGCTAGTAGCTGGTCGTCCCGGCGCCGATGGTCGAGTACGAGTTGTAGATGGGCACGATGACGGCGATGATGACGAACCCGACGATGATCGCCATGAGCACGATCATCGCGGGCTCGAGGTAGCCGACCATGCGCTGCATGGCCTGCTCGGCCTCGAAGTCGAGGGTGTCGGCGGTGGAGGTGAGCATGTCCTCCAGGCTGCCAGACTCCTCGCCCACGCGCACGCTGGCGACGAACTTGCTGATGAAGCCGTCCGCTGTGCCAAACGCCTCGGACAGGGTGTGCCCGGTGCGCACCATGTCGATGACGTCTCCGAACTGGCTTTGGATGTAGGCGTTGCCGATGGTGTTGCTCGCAATCTCGAGCGCGGTGATCGCGTTGATGCCCGAGTTGTACAGCGACGAGAACGTGCGCGCGAACCGCGCCGTGGCCACTGTGCGGTTCTGCTTGCCCACAACCGGGAGCTTGAGCTTGATCCGGTCGATCTGCAGCCTGACAGCGGGCACGCGCGACAAAAACATCCACAGTAAGACGACGGCTATGACCGCCACGATGAGCTGCAGCCAGTATGTGCTGACGAAGCCCGAGATGCCGAGCAGGATGACCGTGGGCAGCGGCAGCTCGCCCATCTTGTCGAACATATCCTGGAACTGCGGGAGCACGAAGCCCACGATGATGGCGACGACCACGACGATGAGCACGGAGAGGATCTTCGGGTACAGCGTCGCGGCGTGGATTTTCGCGTTGAAGCGGTGCTTCTTCTCGTAATGGGGAAGTTCGAGGCGATCCAGCCCACCATCTCGCCGCGCTCCTTTGCGGCGATGGCGCTCTTGTACACGTTCTCCGCGACCTTCGCCAGGATGCGGCCCGCCTCGCTCTTGGCGGGTTCCATCTTGGGGGTATTCTTAGCTCCTTGATAGCCGAAGTGGCCGCTTTGGGACAGTAGTGTTTCATAGGGCAGATGGCTATGCAGCTCAAGGTGGCCAGATTGCGACCCTTGAAGAGGAAACTCTTTGTTTGATGAGGTGAAATCATTTGTTTTGCCAGCAAAGTCACATGCCGGCTGTTCAATGTATGCAGTGCCTTAGATGGAGAGAAAGCCAAACAGGTCCTCCTCCATAGCAAATGCCTGAACTGCGAGTTTGCCGTATGCCAGCTGATTGATGTTGTTGATGCTGACGGTTTGGACGACTGAGACATATTGTTTTGTGCGGAATCCTGTCTAGTGTGAAGACCAGGCCTGATAATGCCTCTATGCAAGGTTCTAGGAAGTAGAAGAGCGTGAGAATCGAGGTGGCATCATGTCAATCATCACCGAGCAGATTGATGAGGCGTACAGGGCCTTGCCCCCTGTGGAATTGGAGGCTTTTCTTAAGGACCTGTGCAAAAAGGAAATGCTCGAGCACGGTCGCGTTTCTGCCGAGTACGTGACGGCTTGCAATGAACTCGGAACATTCTTTCGCGGCAGGGCGCGCTACGACGAGGGCGAGTCAGCCTACCAGGAAGCGCTTGCCTGTGCCGAAGCTCTTGTAGGCAGAACCGACCCGTATGCGACCTGTCTTGATAACCTTGGAGAGCTCTACCGGCTCCAGGGTAAATTAGACCTGTGCGAGGAGTACCTGCTTAAGGCCGAGCGCGCCTTCTCGAACAAGGAATCAGTCGAGTACGCTGCATGTCTCAATTACCAGGGTCACCTTGCCGGATCTAGGCACGATCGCAAGAGGGCAAGGGACTGCTACCTGCGCTCCCTTGCAATCGTGGAACCCAATTGCTCGGATTCTCTCACTCTCGCAACCGGGTATCAAAACGCCGCGAGTGCCTTCCAGGCGGTCGGGGACTTGCAAAGCGCTGCAAGCTACTTCGAGACGAAAAGGCCAGCTGGCATATGCCAGTTGGCCTGCTTGTTCGATGGAGCGGGTGACGGGATTCGAACCCGCGAATACTGGCTTGGGAAGCCAGGGCCTTACCACTTGGCAACACCCGCATCGTGTGAGAGATTCTAGCACAGTCGCCGCGTCTGCCGCGGAGAACTCCGCAACAAGAGCGCAACAGCGCGAGTTTACCTGCCGGTAACACAGTTCACATCGCTGCAACGCGGTTCACGTGCCTGCAACATGGTTTCACAATGCTTCAACCATTCGTCCTGCCCACGTTTCTACGATTGCCCTGCATGAACAAACGGACGGGGAGTGTTGCACGTGGCAGGCAGTTTCGAGTTGGAAGACGTATCGGTCGCCTATTCGGGCGAGACGGCGGTGGCGGGAGTCTGCGCCGGTATCGCGCCTAACCAGGTCACCGCACTCATCGGGCCTTCCGGCTGTGGCAAGTCCACGCTGCTGCGCTGTCTGAACCGCATGAACGACATGCTCGGAAACGTCGAGGTGGGCGGTACCATCACGCTCGACGGCGAGGACATCAACCACGGCACGATCGACCCGGTCGAGCTGCGCATGCGCGTGGGGATGGTCTTCCAACAGCCGAGCGTGTTCCCTCTCTCCATCTACGACAACGTCGCCTACGGCCCGCGCTTGCGTGGGGTGAAGAGCCGCTCTGACCTTGACCCGCTCGTCGAGGACTGCCTGAGGCGCGCCGCGCTGTGGGACGAGGTCAAAGACGAGCTCTCGTCGAGCGCGCTCGGGCTTTCGGGTGGTCAGCAGCAGCGCCTGTGCATCGCCCGCGCCCTGGCGACTGACCCCGAGGTGCTGCTCATGGACGAGCCCTGCTCGGCGCTCGACCCCATCTCGACGAACCAGATCGAGCAGACCATCCGTGACCTCACCCAGTCCATGACCGTGGTCATCGTCACGCACAACATGCAGCAGGCGACGCGCGTCTCGGACTTCACGATGTTCATGCTGCGCGAGTCCATGGCCGAGCCGGCTCATCTCGTCGAGTCCGGCACGACCGAGCAGGTCTTTTCCAGGCCCGTCGACAAGCGAACTGAGGACTACATCACGGGACACTTTGGCTGACGGGAAAACTCCGGGCGGGCCGTCCTCCCCTTGGCCCGCTCGTGCACGAACGGGAACCCGGTCGACCGAGTTTGGTCGGCCCTCCAATACGAAAGAAACTGGCATCGAAAGAGGAGTACAGGAAACATGAAGAACAAGCTTTCGGGTAAGTGGACCAAGGCGCTGGTCACGGGCGCGGTGTGCGTGGCCATGGCGGCGACGCTCGGCTTGGTCGGATGCGGGTCTGGCCAAAGCGCGAACTCCAGCAAGCAGCAAAACCTCTCCGGCTCGATCACGCCCGTCGGTTCGACGGCGCTGCAGCCGCTCGTCGAGGCAGGCGCGGAGCAGTTCATGGGCAAGAACAGCGGCGTGCAGATTACCGTCCAGGGCGGCGGTTCTGGCCAGGGCATCACGCAGATCGCCGAAGGCTCCGTCCAGATCGGTGATTCCGACGTGTTCGCCGAGGAGAAGCTGAAGAACAAAGACGACATCTCCAAGATCACCGACAACAAGGTCGCCGTCGTCGGCATGGGCCCGGTCGTGAACTCCGACGTCAACATCGACGACATCTCCATGGACAACCTGAAGAAGATCTTCACGGGCGAGGTCACCAACTGGAAGCAGGTCGGCGGACAGGACCTCGCCATCACCGTCATCAACCGCGCGTCCGGTTCTGGTACCCGCGCGACCTTCGAGAAGGCCGTCCTGGGCGACACCAAGGTTCCCGCAAGCTTCACCCCGCAGGAGCAGGACTCCTCGGGCACCGTTGCCAAGATGGTCGCAGAGACCCCGGGTGCCATCAGCTACCTGGCGTTCTCCTACTACACCGACAGCTTCAAGGCGCTCTCCGTTGACGGCGTAGCCCCCAAGGCGGAAAACGTCGAGACCAACGCCTGGAAGATCTGGTCCTACGAGCACATGTACACCGCGGCCAGCCCCGACGAGGCCACCCAGGCATTCATCGACTACATGCTCTCCGACGACGTCCAGGGTTCGCTCGTCGAGAAGAACGGCTACATCGCCATCGCCAACATGAAGGTCGAGCGCGATGCTTCCGGAAACGTGAAGAACCTGTAATCAATCACAGCATCCGAAGAGGGACGGTCCGTCTCGGCCGTCCCTCTTCCTGTTATGAATGGAAGCTCAGTCGCACATGAAATCGTTGCAAAAACACCAGCTGGAGCGCGTCGGCAAATCCCTGACCGGGTTCTGCATCGTCGTCGTCATCCTCGTGGTGGGCTCTCTCATCGTCATGGTCGCACAACGCGGCCTGTCGGCGTTTGCCGTCGACGGCGTCGACCTGTGGGGCTTTTTGTCGGGGGTAACCTGGAACCCGCACCAGCCTGACGCGTCCGGTGCCCCCACCGTAGGCGCGCTTCCGATGATCTTCGGCTCGTTTGCGGTCACGCTGCTCTCGTGCCTGTTCGTGATCCCGTTCGCGCTCGGCTCGGCAATCTACACCGTCGAAATCAACCCCAAGTTTGGCAACACGGTGTTCCGTCCCGCGCTCGAGCTGCTCGTCGGCATCCCGTCGGTCGTGTTCGGCCTCGTCGGCCTGACGATCGTCGTCCCGTGGATTCGCGGGTGGTCGGGTGGCACGGGCTACGGCATCTTGGCAGGCTCGCTCGTGTTGGCGGTCATGGTGCTGCCGACGGTCACCTCGCTCATTATCGACGCGCTCAACGCCGTCCCGGCAACGTATCGCATGTCGTCGTCGGCGCTAGGCGGAACACGCTGGCAGAACACTTGGCACATCGTGCTCAAGGCGGCGACGCCCGGCATCTTGACGGCGATCATCCTCGGCATGGCGCGCGCCTTTGGCGAGGCGCTGGCGGTCCAGATGGTCATCGGCAACGCTGCGACGATACCCGACTCGCTCGTCAGCCCTGCGGCAACGCTCACGTCCGTGCTCACGACGAGCATGGGCAACGAGGCGATGGGCACGGTCTACAACGACGTGCTGTGGTCTCTCGCCTTGATCTTGCTGCTCATGTCGCTCGTGTTCATCTTGATCGTCCACATCATCGGCAACAGGTCGGAGGTCAAGCATGGCTAGTGACATCAAGGCGCAGGTCGCGAAGGCAAAGCGCGAAGACAAGATAGCCACGGGAATCTTGATGGCAATCGTGGCGTTCATCTTCGTCCTGCTCGCGGCGCTCATCGTCTACATCATCGCGAGCGGCGCCCAAAAGGCGTTCGACCCGAGCTTCCTTACGGGCAAACCCGAGCAGTTCAAGGAAGGCGGCGGCATCGGCCCCGAGCTCTTCAACTCGTTCTACCTGCTCGTTCTGACCATGATCATCTCGGTTCCGCTGTCTTTGGGCGCGGCGATCTACCTTGTCGAGTACGCGCCGGGCAACCGCGTGACCCACATCATCAAGACGGTCATCGAGGTGCTCTCGTCGCTGCCGTCCATCGTTGTCGGCCTGTTCGGCTTCCTGCTGTTCGTCATCTACTTTGGCTGGGGCTTCTCGATCATCTCGGGCGCGTTCGCGCTGACGATCTTCAACATCCCGCTGCTGGTGCGCGTCATCCAGCAGGCGCTCGAATCCGTCCCCACCACGCAGCGCGACGCAGGCCTCGCGCTGGGCCTGACGCGCTGGGAGACGACCATCCACATCCTGCTTCCCACCGCCATGCCCGCGATTATCACCGGCATCATCTTGTCGGCCGGGCGCGTCTTCGGCGAGGCGGCGGCGCTCATCTACACGGCGGGGCAGTCGGCTCCCATGCTCGACTTCACGTGCCTGGACTTCTCGAGCCCGACGTGCCCGTGGAATATCTTCCGCCCGGCAGAGACGCTGGCTGTGCACATCTGGAAGATCAACTCCGAAGGCGTTGTGCCCGATTTGGCCGCGATCTCGAATGGCACGGCGGCCGTCCTCATGATCTGCGTGCTGCTGTTCAACCTTATCGCGCGCTTCGTGGGCAAGCGTGTGGGAAAGAAGCTGGTGGCCGAATGATGCAGATTACCGAACGTGATACCCGCGGTGCGGCAGTGGAGGCCGAGATGCGCGATCCCGTCCTGGCGACGCATGATGTGGGCGTTCGCTACGACGAGACCAAGGTGGCGCTTTCCGGCGTCAACCTCGAGTTTGCCGCTGGAGAGGTGACGTCGCTCATCGGCCCCTCCGGCTGCGGTAAGTCGACGTTCTTACGCTGCCTGAACCTGATGAACCGCGAGATACCCCACTGCCACATCGACGGCGAGATCGTCTACGACGGCCACAATATCAACACGCCCGACGAAAACCTCTACGAGCTCAGGCAATCGATTGGCATGGTGTTCCAGATTCCCAACCCGTTCCGCAAGTCGATCCGGGACAACATCACCTTCGCGTCGCGCTGCCACGGCATCAAGGACAAAAAGCGCCTCGACGAGATCGTGGAGACGTCGCTCGTCAAGGCGGCACTGTGGGACGAGGTGAAAGACAAGCTCGACAAGAGCGCCTACGCGCTTTCGGGCGGGCAGCGGCAGCGTCTGTGCATCGCGCGTACCCTTGCCGTGAACCCCAAGGTCGTGTTGATGGACGAGCCGTGCTCGGCGCTCGACCCGATTGCCACGTTCTCGATCGAGGACACGATCGGGCAGATAGCCGGCGAGGGAATCAGCGTGATCATCGTCACGCACAACATCGAGCAGGCGGCCCGCATCTCCGACAAGACCGCCTATTTCCTGCTGGGAGAGGTCATCGAGTGGGGCGATACCGACGCCGTCTTCTCGGACCCGAAAGACAAACGCACGCAAGACTATTTGACGGGAAGGTTTGGCTGATGCCGCGAATCGAATACGAGCGCCAGCTCGCCGACCTGGACGCGAAGGTCCAGGCGATGGGCGCGCATGTGAAAGAACTGTACGAGAAAGCGTACGAGGCGATGGGCACGGGCCGTCTCGAGGAGGGATGGAGCGTCGATGCGGCGCAGTCCGACAACGCCGCCGCCGAGCGTGCCATCGAAAGCCTGTGCCTGCGCATCCTGCTCAGGCAGCAGCCCGTGGCAGGGGACCTGCGCGAGGTATCGGGCGCCCTCAAGATGGTGACCGACCTCAAGCGCGTCTCCGACCTCTCGGCAGACGTCTGCCGCATCGTCTCCGAACTCGAGGGGCACGTCTGCGACATCCAGCGCAGCGACCTGCTCGACATGGGGGCGCTCGTCGCCGAGATGCTCGACTGCGCCTTGCGCTCGTATCTTGCGGGCGACCTCAAACTCGCGCATCGCGCCATCGCCATGGACGACGAGGCGGACGTGTACTACGAGAAGATTCGCGAGAAGATCATCCAGGGGATGCTCGACAAGCAGATTGAGGCGCAAAACGCCGTCAACCTGCTCATGATCGCGAAGTACTACGAGCGTATCGGCGACCATGCCGAAAACGTCGCGCGCTGGGCGGAGTACACCGTGAACGGCACGCGCGAAGACGAGCCGCCCACGGGCGTTGGGTTGTAGGAAAGGCGCTGCTTCCTAGGCGAGGAGCTTGCGCACGGCGGCAAGGCGGACGCAGACGGTGAAGACGTGCGCGGCTTGCACGAGGTCGTCGAGCGTAGGGAAGCTCGGGGCGATGCGGATGTCGGAATCGCGCGGGTCGACGCCGTGCGGCCAGGTCGCGCCCGCCCCCGTCAGCTTGACGCCGGCATCTGCCGCGAGCCGCACGATTTCGGTCGCGGTGCCCTCGGGTGCGGTGAAGCTGATGAAGTAGCCCCCGTTGGGGCGTGTCCACGAGCCTACCCCCGTGGCGAAGAGCTCGTCATCGAAAATCTGCAGCACGGCCTCGAATTTGGGGCGCAGCAAGGCGGCGTGCTTGCTCATGTGCGCGGCAAGCGTCGGGGCGTCCTTGAGGAAACGCACATGGCGCAGCTGGTTGAGCTTGTCGAAGCCGATGGTCTGCGCACCCATGTTGGCGCAGGCTTCCGCGACGTTGGCCTCGCTCGAGACGAAAGCCGCGATGCCCGCTCCGGGGAAGGTGATCTTGGAGGTCGAGCAGAACTCGAAGGCCATGTCGGGGCTGCCCGCCCTCTCGCATTCGTCGAGAATGTTGAGGATCTGGTCCTGATGCGCGGCGTCGTCGTGGAGATGGTGCACGGCATAGGCGTTGTCCCAGAAGATGCGGAAGTCAGCTGCTGCGGGCTTGAGCTGCGCAAACGCCCTGACCGTCGCATCGGAGTAGCTATAGCCCTGGGGGTTGGAGTACTTGGGCACGCACCAGATGCCCTTCACGGACGCATCGCCCTCGACAAGCGCGCGTACCTTGTCCATATCGGGGCCTTCCGGGGTCATCTCGACGGGAATCATCTCGATGCCGAAGTGCTCGCAAATGCGGAAGTGGCGGTCGTAGCCCGGAACGGGGCACAGCCACCTGACCGTGTCGAGCTTGCCCCAAGGCGTGTTGCCCGCCACGCCGTGCGTCCAGGCGCGGGCGATGGTGTCGTACATCACGTTGAGGCTGGAGGCGCCGCAGACGATGACCTGCTCGGGGCGCGCGCCAACCATGTCCGCGACGAACGAGCGCGCCTCGGGGATGCCGGCGAGCACGCCGTAGTTGCGGCAATCGGTGCCGTCGCTTGCGGTGAGGTCGCTTGCGGAGTCGAGCGTGTCGAGCATCGGCAGGCTCAGCTTGAGCTGGGCGGCGCTCGGCTTTCCGCGGGCCATGTTCAGGTCGAGCCCACGCGCCTTGAACGCGTTGTACTGCTCTTCGAGCTGGGCGAGCGTCTGTTCGAGTTCTGCGTGCGTCATGTCCGCATAGCGTTTCATGGGCGACCTTCCTGTTTGCGGTGACAAAAAACGCGGGCCTGGAAAAGCCCGCGTGGCTGAACCGTGCATATTATAGGCATCGCGCCGCTGCTTCAGGCGGCCGCTCTCGTGATTGCCCCGTATAAATCCGAGGGCGCCTCGGCGATGGCGTCGGCGTCGGCAATCTCGTCGCGTGTCCCAAAGCCGTAGGCGCATCCGACGGACCTGATGCCGTGCTCGCGTGCCATGTTCATGTCGTGGAAGCGGTCGCCGACGATCATGAAGTCGTCGTGCGCGGCAATCCCCGTCCCCCAGGCCTTCTGGATGGTGGGGAACAGGTCCGCCTTGGGAATCCACCCGTAGTCCTCGCAGCAGTAGAAATCCGAGAAGTGGCGGTCGAGGTCGAACGCCTTGCGGTGCATCTGCATGTAGCTGTGGTGACAGTTGCTGACGAAGAACAGCCGGTGCCCCTCGGCCTTGAGACGCTCGAGCGTGGCGGGAACGCCGGGGTAGAGCCGTGCTTTTCCCGCCTCGGTCAGCCGGCGCATCTCGGCGCCGATCATCTTGCTGCACGTCTCCTTGACCGCGTCGTCCAGCTCGGGCGCAAACGAGTTCCACATGTCTTTGGCGGAGAAGCCGAGCCAGTAGCCGATCTGCTCGTCGGAGTACTCGCGGTCGATGTCGTAGCCGTGCTCCTCGAGCCAGGCGAGCGTCTTTCTGAAGGCGGGCAGGTAGGTTGCGCTCGAATCGTGCAGCGTGCCGTCGTAGTCGAACAGCAGGTTCATGGCGCTACGCCTCGATCTGGCGGATGAGGTTGACCATCTCGATGGCGCCCTCGGCGCACTCGGAGCCCTTGTTGCCGGCCTTGGAGCCCGCGCGCTCGATGGCCTGCTCGATGTTTTCGGTGGTGAGCACGCCGAACATGACGGGGATGTCGGCCTTCAGGGCGACGTTGGCGATGCCCTTAGAGACCTCGTTGACGACGGCCTCGTAGTGGCTCGTTGCCCCGCGGATCACGGCGCCCAGGCAGATGACGGCGTCGTACTTGCCGCTTTCGGCCATCTTCTGGGCGATGAGCGGGATCTCGAACGCACCCGGAACCCAGGCGATGTCTATGTCCTCGTCGCGCACGCCACGTCGCTTGAGCCCGTCGAGTGCCCCTGCGAGCAGCTTGGAGGTGATGAACTCGTTGAAGCGGGCGTTGACGATGCCGATCTTGATGCCGTCGGATACGAGCTTGCCTTCGAATACGGTCATGGTGGTGTCCTCTCTGTGGGTGTGCTGGTGGGGTACTGGTGCTTATCGGACCGAGATGAGGTGGCCCATCTTTTCCTGCTTGGTCTTGAGGTAGTTGCGGTCGAATTCGTTGGCATGCATCTCGATGGGCACGCGTTCCTTGATTTCGAGGCCGAACTCCTCGAGCTGGTAGACCTTGTCGGGGTTGTTCGTCAGAAGGCGCATGGTCTTGACGCCTAAGTCGCGCAGGATCTGCGCGCCGATGTAGTACTCGCGTTCGTCGGGGTCAAAGCCCAGCGCGAGGTTGGCCTCGACGGTATCCATGCCCTGCTCCTGCAGTTCGTAGGCCTTGAGCTTGTTGATGAGTCCGATGCCGCGGCCCTCCTGGCGCATGTACAGCAGCACGCCGCGCCCCTCGCGCTCGATCTGTATCATGGCCGCCGCGAGCTGATCGCCGCAGTCGCAGCGCATCGAGCCGAACACGTCGCCGGTCAGGCATTCTGAATGCACGCGCACGAGTACGTCTTGTCCGTCGCCGATGTCGCCTTTGACCAGCGCGACGTGGTGCTCGCCGTTGAGCTTGTTCACGTAGCCGTACGCGCGGAACTCGCCATACTTGGTGGGGAGCAGCGGGCTTGCCTCGCAGGTCACGAGGTGGTCGTGGTATTTGCGGTAGCGTTGCAGCTCCTTGATCGTGATGACCGTCAGGTCGTAGCGCCTTGCCACGCCGAGCAGCTCGGACGTGCGCATCATCGTGCCGTCGTCGCGCATGACCTCGCAGCACAGGCCCACCTGCTTGAGGCCGGCCAGCCTGAGCAGGTCGACGGTGGCCTCGGTGTGGCCGTTGCGCTCGAGCACGCCGTTTTTCTTGGCGAGCAGCGGGAACATGTGGCCGGGACGGCGGAAGTCGAGCGGCGAGGCGTCGTCGTCGACGGTCATGCGCGCCGTGTAGCCGCGCTCCTCGGCCGAGATACCCGTCGTCGTGTTCACGTGGTCGATGGACACGGTGAAGGCGGTCTCGTGGTTGTCGGTGTTGTGCGCCACCATTTGCGGCAGCTGCAGTTTGCGCACGTACTCCTCGCTCATAGGCATGCAGATGAGGCCCTTCGCGTGGCTTGCCATGAAGTTGACGTTCTCGGTCGTGGCGTACTGCGCGGCGCAGATGAAGTCGCCCTCGTTCTCGCGGTCGGGGTCGTCGATGACGAGGATCACCTTGCCCGCCTTGAGCGCCTCTACCGCCTCGGGGACGGTGCTGTAGTCGGTCATGATCGCTCCTTTTCGCTAAAAGCCGTTTTTGGCTAGGAATTCCATGGTTATCGCGCTGCCCCGCCCGGCGGTTCCCGTCGCGGGGGCGAGCCCGAGCAGCTTTTCGGTGTACTTGGCGATGACGTCGCACTCGAGGTTGACCACATCGCCGCAGGCGCGCTCGGGCAGCGTCGTCTGCTGGTTGGTGTGCGGGATGGTCGACACGGAAAGGCTCGTCTCGGTCACGCGCGCGACGGTGAGGCTGATGCCGTCGATGGCAACCGACCCCTTCTCCACGACGTAGCGCAAGACGTCTGGGTCCGCATCGATGGTGTACCAGACGGCGGTGTCGTCGCGCTCGATGCGCGCAATCGTTCCCGTCGCGTCGATGTGTCCTGAGACGAAGTGCCCGCCAAAGCGCCCGTTGGCCGCCATCGCACGTTCGAGGTTGACGCGGCTTCCCGCCGTGAGCGTTCCGAGCGAGGAGCGCTCGAGTGTCTCGTGCATGACGTCGGCGGTAAAGGTCCGGGCGGTGACGCTCGTGGCGGTCAGGCACACGCCGTTCGTGGCGATGCTGTCGCCGACTTCTACGTCGTCGAGGATCTGCGGCGCCTCGATCTCGAGCGAGGCGGACCTCGCGCCGCGTGCGATGCGCTTGACGGTGCCGACGGTCTCGATGATGCCGGTGAACATCAGCGCGCCACCTCGCTTTCCACGAGCAGGTCGTCGCCGAGGCGCCCGACGCTTTTGATGCACAGCTCGAGGGCGTCAGCCGGCGATGCGAAGCCCTGCCCGCCCACGGGGGTCTTGGCCTGCGCGCCGCCGAAGAACTTGGGGGCCAGGTAGGCGAGCACTTTATCGACGATGCCCGCCTTCACGGCGGCCCAGTTGAGGGTCGCGCCGCCCTCGAGGATGACGCTGTCTATCTCGCGCGCGCCGAGCAGGTTTACGAGCGCGTCGAGGTCGAGGTGCCCATCGCTTGCCCGCGCGACGTCGACGAGCTCGCAACCGCGCGCCTCGAGCGCCGAGCGCTTTTCGGCGTCGGCGCTGCACGTCGCGATGAGGGTCGGGACCTCGTGGGCGGTCTGCACGATCTGCGAGCCGATCGGGATCTTGAGCGCCGTGTCGCAGACGACGCGGATGGGGTCGACGCCGCCTTCGAGGCGGCAGGTGAGCAGCGGGTCGTCGGCGAGCACCGTGCCGATGCCCACCATGATGGTGGAGCAGGCGTGCCGCAGCTCGTGCACGTGCCGACGGGCCTGCTCGCCCGTCACCCAGCGCGACTCGCCCGTGTAGCAGGCGATCTTTCCGTCGAGCGTCATGGCGTACTTCATGATCACGAGCGGGCGCCTGGTCTGTATGTAGTGGAAGAAGACCTCGTTGAGGGCGCGGCACTCGTCTTCGAGCACGTGCTCGGTGACCTCGATGCCCGCGTCGCGCAAGATCTTGAGCCCCTTGCCCGCGACGAGCGGGTTGGGGTCGCCCGAGCCGACGACCACACGCGAGAAGCCGGCGGCGATGAGCGCGTCGGTACACGGCGGCTGCTTGCCGTAGTGGCAGCAGGGCTCGAGCGTGACATAGATGGTGGCGCCCTGCGTGGGCTCGGTACAGCGGGACAGCGCGTCGCGCTCGGCGTGCAGGTCGCCGATCTTGTGGTGGTAGCCGGACGAGATGATGCGTCCGTCGCGGACTATGACCGCGCCCACCATGGGGTTGGGGGAGACGTGCCCGCGGCCCTTTTCCGCAAGCTCGAGTGCGCGCCTCATGTAGTCTTCGTCGTTCATGACACCCCCGTTTAGGTCACATTGGCATCGGGGGGCGACGAGCGAAGGGGCGTGTGCGCGCCAAAAAACAAAAAACCTGGAACAACGAAGGCTGTTCCAGGGCACATCGCCTGGCGCACGCGCGGCGCACCAGAGGGATTCTTCTCTCATCCAGACTATACTGTCGGCTTCGGAATTTCACCGAACCGGCTCCCCGGGCGACGCG
>OGRM01001552.1_pt1 | contig 13668 bp, 31 predicted proteins | sample 1553491 | NCBI WGS metagenome assembly OGRM01 (sample SAMEA2580110, study PRJEB22360) | human gut metagenome | biome: human gut; feature: human-associated habitat; material: faeces | place: Denmark | collected 2008/2010
ATATCTTCTTTGACGACACAGTATTCAGGGCCAATGCGTCGGATGTCATCGCAGACGAACTCGCCAATAACCATCTGCATGGCGCTGTCTATATCATCTGGCACACCAATTCCATCCCATGTGATAAACTTTGTCTTTCCGTGATAGATTTCTCCGTCATACGATTCTTCGCCATCTCTGAAAATCGTAATGAGTTTCTTTGGAGCTTTTGTGCAGTAGATGTAGCATTTGAACGGCACTTCGAGGTTTGGCGCAGTTTTGCGAATTTCAACCGTCTTCCGCAAGTTTGCGATTTTCTTGCACCACTCAGGCCGGATGCTCAAAAGGACTGCTTTCATGTTCACGCCTCTCCCTTCAGTAATACTCGATTTCCACCAACGAGGTGGATACCAACTCAAAACGTCCATCTTCCAGAGGGATGCGGAGCAGGTGATACTGCTCTCTGCAAGCGTATGATTTCGGCAGCAGCTCTCTGAAGTCCTCCACGGTGATGGTATACTTCGGTTTTCTTCTGCCGGCATAGCCCACTTTTTCGATTGCCGGGGAGTAGACCGTGACATGGTAGCATGGCTTTCTTTCAGTTCCTGCCTCGGCAGTGGCCGCACCGCAGGATGTAAACCACAGCGTCACAATCAGCAATGCTGCTGACACGATAAAGCAAATCATTCTCTTTTCGGTTTTCATGCTTCACTTCTCCTACTCAAAAGTCCCAGTCGGAAGGAACACCGAGACGGCATTCTCCATCTCCATCGTTACTGGTCGGCTTATCAAACGGGCAACCTGGGCAACCATTTCCGGTCGCCAAATAGCAACGGCAAAACCCCATCAAATAACGGGCCATTTCCTCCGGACTCATAGTATCGGTTTCAGGGTTAGAATTCGCTTGATCATTCATCGTCGCTCCTCCAATACTCCACGAAGTAGGTCAAGGTGGATTTGCCGCCGCGCTTCTCCTTGCCCATGCGCACGGTGTAGCCGTTCATTGCGAGAATGACGGCCAGCGCCTTTCTGTCCTCGACCTTGTCACAGTCGATCTTGTGATGTTCTGCCATTTTGTCCTCCTTACTCCTTCAGGCAACTTGCAGGCTGCTGGAGCCACTTCAGAGCCTCCTCCTTGGTCGGAACCCCATATGCGCACATCTGGTGCACGACAATGGGGATAAGGCGTTTGGCCAGCTCCTCATCGTCCATGTCGCAGATTGCATCCGCAATGGTGTCCTCGTTATGGGGCATGATTTTCAGCGACAGTCTGACCACCGTTCCGTCCCTGCGCGTCCAACTGCTTATGATACCGGCGCAGCCCAGCTTCTCGCAGGCTGTCAGCATGGTATCGCGAGCCTCTTCCAGAATCTTGTTGTCCATTACCGATACTCCTTTCCAGTCGCCTTGTCCCTCAGCGGGATGCGGCCTATGATCTCGAACCCTGCGATGTCGGCCATCTGGCGCAGCAGGGGAACGATGTCTCCGATTCTGTCAAGCCGGGCGGCTTCCTTCTGGTACTCGTCCCGGCAGATGTTGCGAATGGCTGCGGTCGGTGTCGGGTCTACATAGTGCTCCGCATTCCGGCCAATATTTTCCTTGCTCATGTTCTCACCCTCTCTCTTCCCACAAACACGCCCGAGAACAGGCGTTCTCCGATGTTGTAGTGATAATACCGGTGTCCCGCCGGAACGTCGTCTGCCGTGCCATCTGCCGGTCTGAGCACCATCGGATGGCCCGCGACCTGAACGACATACTCTCCGCCCTGCACAAGATGCTTCATCCAGCTTTCAGCAGGTGCAGCATCAACCCGGCTTCCGTCCATGCAGCAGACCGCCACAGTTGGCAGCGCTGCGGTCATCATGTCAAAAAGCGAAAGCTGTACAGCCTCCATCACGGTGTGCCTCCTACAAAATAGATCAGAGCCGCAGCAAGCATCCACATCATAAAAGCAATAGTTACTGCAAGAGCTATGGGGTGATCGTACAGCAGCCAGATAATCGCATAGCAGACTGCAATAATAGCTGCAGCAACAGCAACCATAAACGTTGCGGCGGACATCGCAAATCCTAATGTCATGAGCGTTTTTCCTCCGGAAGTTTAGGCATCGGCATCCAAATTGGAAAAGCATCCGGAGCACCTGCCACGATGTCCCACGTTGCTGATTGAGCAAAAGTCGCATCCATGTACTTCACGAGAACATTTCCGTGCACAGAATCTTTTTCAGTCGGCGGCTCTTCTGCGGTCTTGCGCCAGCGCTGGACGTCCGTATCTGCTGCCGTCGGAGTGCTTTCAACAACACAAACAAGCTGCTCCAACTCGTTCTCCATGTCTGGGTTATACCAGCCGCCCAGGATTTCCGGGGCTAGGTCACGGATTCTCTGGATCACGTCCTCCGCGTAGACCATACGTTTTTTGCTCATTTTGTAATTTCCTCCTGCGGCATCTCTGTCTGTATCAGTGTCCGTATTACTTCACAGACGGGTTTACACGTTCAACCAGCTCACAGCCGGGCACTGCCGTGCCGGTCTTGAGCAGGGCCGCAATGGCCGTCTTGTTGGGTGTGCGGGTGGTATTCTCGGTCATGTATTCTGCAGGGACGACAGCTTCATCCAGCACGCTGACCGCCTTGCTGCGGCGAAAACTCACCGCGCACCGGTCGCTGCTGAAGTTCTGCCCGCCCAGAGCGTCGGTCAGGTAGTGCTTGAGACTGTCGATCTTGCGCTTGGCTGCCGCCTTACGGTCTGCAAAAGCCTTTTCCTGCGCCTCAAAGGCCAGCACGTCGGCTTCAAGGTTCTTGACCCAGCAGGCTATGTTGTCCACCTTCTCGGCCTTTGCCATGTTCAGCTTTTCCAGCCGGTCGATGTCCATAACCTCGCCGGTCTCCTGATCGATGCAGTCCAAAATCTGCGAGTTGATCTCATACAGGTTCATAGTGCTTTTTACCTCCATGCGTTCAGACCGTGAGAAATGGTCCTTAACGTCGTTTTGCGTTTTGTAGTATAACTTTGCCGGTTTGCCCTAAAACTGCGTCCAGAGGGCCGTGCAGGGCGCTCTGAACGCCATGTAAGGGTTATTCTTTCAAAAGATTCCGCTCCGCGCGGGCTTTCAGCATCTTCTGCATCCGGCTGTGGGCTTTCAGGCAACGCTCTGTCATGAGCCGCTCCCCCTGAATCTTCTGAATCCGCGCCAGCCAGTCAGGAAGCAGCTGGTTCTGCCACTTGCAGTGCGGTATGACATCGTAAAACGCCTGTTCTGCGATATCATCCGGGGCCGTCCGAAGGTCTGACTTTGCCCAGACCGTGGAAATCGCCTTCCGGCTCTCGTCTGTTTGGGGCTTGCCGAAATAGGCATCTGCCACGGCCAGCAGTTCGATGATCTTCTCCATCGTCAATCAAATCACCCCCTTGAAGATGTCTGCATAGACATCCGCTGCAGATCTGGATGTATTGCCCGGTGCAGGCTTGTTCGGTTGCTGCTCCCGGTCCCTGGATATCCACCCGGATGCTGCTGCCTTCCAGTTCTTCATGGGATTCCGGCCCACCTTCCAGCCGTTGGATTCGTAATAGGCATGGAACCGAATAGCCTGCCCTTCCGTGCCACCTTTCTCCGCAAAGTAACTTTTCACCGTTTCAACATCCGGCGGTGAAAACCTGGTCTTTGGTGTAGGGGGCAGCGCTTCAGCGCTATTACTATCAGATACTTTAGTATCTGAGTAATTATTAGTTTTTAATTTTAGGGGGCTATTGGTTTCGTTTGGTTTCTCAGAAAAACCAATTGGTTCCGTTTGGTTATCGTCAAAAACCTTTTGGTTTCCGTCGGTTTTCTTTGGTCTGCCGCCCTTTCGGCCTGCTTCTCGGTGTGCAGTAATAGCACGTCTGTACGTCTCAATGTTCCCGTCAAGCGCTTCCCTCTGAGATTCAAACGCCACCTGTTCGATAGGTTCAAGGCCTTCCGGTTCACTCCCGGTTTCCACATAGTCCCGCATTGCATTCACAACATGCCGGAATGCCGCATCATCAAGAATGTCAAGAAGTTTGAACGATGTGAACAGGATCAACAAGCCTTTCGGGCGAGCCATTTCAATATCGTCCACTACTAACCACCTCCTTCCCGTTTTTGAAAACCAAACGCTTTTCGTAAAAACCATTTGGTTTTCTTTGGTTTTTACAGGTCAATGATCTTAACCTCGACTCCGTAGCCGAGAACGTTCCGGCATTGCTGCTTGACGCGGGGAATCGCAACAGCGCTGCTCTTAAGGAACTTCTTCGTGCTGGGGGTGCAGGCCAGATACAGCGTAACGCCGTCCAGACTGGCCTTTGTTCCGCGCAGGTTGTCCGCGATGAACTTGTCACCGTAGACCTCAACACGGCGGATCACCTCACCCCACTCCGCAAAATCCTTTCCGGGGCACTTGCTCACAGGGGGGGCATCCGGCACAGCCTGCGGGCGGTTCTGGCTCTTGATGTCGTTCAGAGCATCCAGCATTGCCGTCATGCAGGAGCTGCACATCTTGATCTCGTTCTTGAGATCCACAAAGGCAGCGTTCAGACCCTCAAGCTGGGCGATTGCCTTTTTCATGTCCTCGTTCTGACGGTACAGGCGGCTGTCAATGGATTTCAGCAGGATGTCCATCCTGCCATCATCCTGGGGGCTTTCCTGTCATTCGGCCAGAAGAAAGTCGTATGCACCATCACGGATGCGGATGACGGCGCTCACAGAACGCCCGATAATGTTTGCAACCTCAGTAACGTTCAGCCCCTTGCCGAGCAGGAGCTTTGCCTTCCGGACTTCCTCCGGAATGATCTGTCTTGTCATAGCCATTTCGTTTTTCCTCCTCAGAACGGTAAATCCTCGTTGTCAGCGATGGGGGCCGTATATGCCGCAGGGATTGCAGAGCTGTTCAGCAGCTTCTTGGGCGGGATCTCAAAATCGCCCTCGCGGATCTTGTCAATGCTGGTGAACTTGCTGACCACCAGCTTGGTTTTGATGGTGCCATCGTTGGCCTGGTATTCTTCCTCGCCGAGGACAACGCCCACCAGCTTGCCACGCAGGGTCTTTTCGTCGTTGTTGAACTTGTAGCCAGGGTTGGACTGCTCAACGCTGGTCAAGAATGCCTTGAAAAACGGCAGAGCGGTTTCCTTGTAGGACTTCTTGGTGGTGCCGCCCCAGGCCCACTGGCCGGATTCCAGCTTACCGCGCTCCTGCATGGCCTTGGTCATCTCCCGGAAATAGCCCCGAAATTCGCCCTCTGCTACATCCCAGTAGATGTTGAGGTATTCCTTCTCAGGCACATCCTGAGCAGCCACAATGCCAGCAACATAAGCGCCAACAGGCAGGGTCTTGCGGTCGGTTGCTTCCTGAACTTCGTTCCAATTGATGGTTTTCATAATTTTTTACTCCTTTTCATTCTTCTTGGCGGGCTCTGCATCGTTTGCAGGCAGTCCGTAATAATCACGGATGGTCTTGTCAACCATCGCAAGGTCGTTGTCGATCAGCTGGGCATTAAACATCCCCATGGGGGACTTGCTCACGTCGCTGCCGGTGTTCTGGGTGCTGAAATAATACTTGCCGTCCTGCACCACCGTTTTCAGAACGATGGTAAACAGCCCTTCGACACAAATCTTCTCGTCCAGCATCTTGCCAATGGTCTTGAACTTCTCGTTGCCGTCGTTGTCCCTCTCCATGTGGCCCATAATGTAGATAATCTTGTTACTGGGCAGGCTCTTCGCAAGATCAAGCAGCCCCTTGAAGTTAGCTGCCATGTCGGTAAACTTCTGATAGCCGATCTGTTTTGCCGTCCTAACAAATTCGTTGGACATGAGATAAGTTGCATCATCAATCACGATGCTCTGCTTTGGGGTCTTGCACAGCAGGTTTGCGATCGCGCCGTAATCATCCGAAACGGCACCCTTGAGACCGTTAAAACGAAACGGGAACGGCTTGCCCAGCACGTTGACCACGCTCACCTGTTCGGGCTTAAAATTGCGCAGGCTGGTGGACTTGCCGGAACCAGATTGCCCGTAGATCATAACCAAAATAGCCATTACTCTTCATCCTCCTGATCTTCGGTCTGTTCTGCCCCTCGCGGCAGGAAATAGTAGTCGTCCGACGGCTCAAGCGCCGGGCCGTAGCCGTCAAGGGCGAGATCATACATCGGGTTCATGCTACCACCTCCGGTGCCGGGTCAATGGCGGCAGGGGAGACGTCCGGTGCGGGAATCAGCTTTCCAGCAGTCAAACGCTGCGGAGCAGGGGAATGCTGGGCTTCACTGACAGGCTTTCCAAACTTGATGTCCGCGCCCAGATCTTCAACCTCGACCGTGACCTTCAGGCGGTGCAGACCGGTAATGTCCTCGAACGCACCCGAAACGCTGTCAAGCAGCTCGTCAACGATTCCGGGGATGTACTTGCCATCCATGAACTTGCCATCACTCGAAAAGCGGCCCTGAATCTCAACATAATTCTTTTCCATCTTGTAAAACCTCCGAAAATGTGTTATCTTCGGGTTGATGTGAAGTGAAAAGTCCATCAACCCTTGCAGCCTGCCGGTGCGCTAACACCAGCGGGCTGCTTTTTCTTTTGTGCGGCCAGCATTTCTTTGATGCGGCCTTTGCCGTAGCTACCGGCGCTTGCGGTAAAGCGCCTGTTGTCATCCACAAGGCCCTGATGGATAGCCTTGGCTCGCTGCTCCTGCAGGAGGATCATCTGTTCCATCTGCTCACGGTGGCGGGCCTCAAGGCCCTTCATCCTCACACGGACGGCACGGCACTCAGGGCACCGTTCAGCACGGCGGCCAACATTGTGCATCACCTTCCCGCAGTCAACGCAGATACGCGTGTAGATCATATTGCTGTTGACTGCCATGTTCAGCCCACTTTCCGCTTGCCCTTGACGGTGTTCTGGGGCTCCTTGTGGATCTTCTTGCTGGCTTTCTCCTCGGCGTCCTGAGCCGCAAAGCCCAGGCGAATGAAAAAGACAGCTGCCAGCACCAGCACCAGGGCGGTGATGAACTCGCCGTCCGAGACGGGCTGGCCCAGCTGAGCACCGCCCTCAATACCCATGCCGTACAGCAGGCCCACGCCCATGCAGGCGACGGCCAGAGCGTGCAAAACAGTAGACTTAATCTTCATGCCTCTTCTACCTCCCAAGGACAGTCTGCGGTGGGTGTGCAGTCGTCCAGCGACCAGCCTACGACGGGGTGCCACTCACCGTCCGCGAAAATCTGCAGGCCGGTGTGATGCTCGTCCTGCGTGCGTCCGCCCAGCTGGTAGTGGCCGGATGCCGGGCTCCCGTCCCAACGGAACCATTTGTTCCAAAACAGCGGTGCAATGTACGGCAGGCCGATGGGGGCCTGCGCCCGCTCTCTGGCGGGGATGATGGTGGTTGTCATGCGGTTTCTCCTTTCTCGATGGCGGGGAAGAAATACTCCCCGATCTTCTCCTGCGGGATGTCCAGCAGGTCACATGCAGCGGAGATCTCCGCGCTTGTCCACGGCTTCTTGCCGTTCATCCTGGCGCTCATGGTGTCCCGTGCAATGCCGATGTGGGCGGCAACCTCCTGATCTCGGTAGCCGCAGCTGTGGAACCGGCCCCGCAGCTTCCAATACGGAATCTGCTGGAAGGTCCCCTGTACAACCTTCATCATGCTTCTTCGACCTCTTTTCTTTGATGTGTGCCAGCCGTGCAGGCTGGTTCTTGTCCCAGCGGGCTTCCCGCCAGTATTTGTTTCGCCCGTTCATCAGGCGGTCTCCCTTGTGCTGACCTTTCTCAAAGGCGGCTGCTCCGGGTTGTCCCGGCTCTGCTTGTAGTGCTCAACATCCTCAGCGCGGAAGTAGAACTTGCTCTTGCTGCCTTTCTCTCCGTGGGAATAAGCGTCCAGCAGGCCCTGCTTCCTGAGCTGAAGGACCCTTGCCTGACATACGCCAAGCGCTTTGGCGGTTTCTTTGGTGGTGTAATACTTCGACACGATATCGAATCTCCTTTCTGTGGGTGGCTCCCACGACCTTGCCCGGCTGGCTGCCGGGTGGTTTCGGCCCCTGCCACAGGGCCATCATCAGGTGGGCTTCAAGCAACTTCGTTGCTGTCGATGTGCTGGGCGTTCTTGCTTTCGTCCACCCACATGGTATGGCTCCAAGCGGTTTCGCTGTGGGCGGCATCGGTGCGGTGCCAGCCATTGCCGCGATTGGTGATCTGATCGATGTAGGTGTTCTCCCTGATGCCGGGAAGCCCCTTGACCTTGTGGCCTGCCTTGTCTGCCTGCATGATGTTCAGTAAGTAAACCTTCTCAGTGTCAAGATAGCTCTCTGCCTCGCTCATTGCGTCCAGCAGGTTGTCAGCTTCCAGAACTTTGTAATCGGTGGTCATGGGCTTGTAGGTTGCGCGGTAGTCGATTGCGACGATGTAGGACTTCTTCATTTTCTATTCCTCCTGTTTGTTTGGTGGTGCTCTCTACATGAACTATTATACTACTATTAGATTTAGATGTAAATAGTTTTTCTAAAATTTCTAATTATTATTACCGCATCGGATGTAAAAAAGCACCGGCCTTTCAGCCGGTGCCTGATGGTCATTCTTTCGTGGGTGCTGCGGTGATAACCAAAGAGTCTTCAGCATCTTCAAGAGTAGTGAATGATGTCATTTCAGTTGGAATATGCTCTCTCAGCCACTTCATGCTCATGTCGTGGTCGATAAAGGCCATGGTGAGACCGTGTCTTATTTCGTTGCCCATATAGGTATAGATCAGCTCCATGTCCTCTTCTGAGAAGTCAGTGTTCAGAAAAGCATTGACACCGGCCCGCATAAACTCGTGTAACCTCCTGTTCCTCCACTCCTGCGAATACGGAGCGGTCTTGAATGCTGCCCGTGAAAGCCATTCGAGTACCTTCGCTTCGATATCTTCAACATAATGACAGTTCTCTAAAATAAAAGACTGGCTTGTGCGCGGGTGAGCAATAAACTCATACCCTACATTGTCAGAATCGCGGATGAGGCTGCCGGGAAAGCATTCGAGGAGCTTTGTGCGGGCTTCTTCTACATTGGCAACTCTCTTGTGCTCTTTTTCATTCATCGTTTTTCTCCTTAGTCAAACTCAGGCATTGCAAGAATGATCTTCTTGCAGTGTTCCTCACTGACCCTGTACGGCTTGTGCCGAAGGGTGTTGTCCTGCATGATCTGCCAGTAAACCATGTTCGGCAGCTCAAACAGGGCGGTGCAGCGCGGATACAGGCGCACGGCCTGATTCCTGATTTCTGCGTCAATTTCATCACGTCTTGTCATTTTAAGCCTCAAAACGCCCGTCAGGCCAGATAGCACAGCCCTCCTGATTTACCGGGAAACAGCCTTGGTCATGGCGTCAATCAGCCAATGACCGCCCATGACGTTGTTCCAGTTGTTGGCCTGATAGTTCTTCGTGTTGCGGTGAGGAGCGCTGTGGGTGACAAAATCGCTCATGGCGTTCACCGCACCCCACGCAGTGTTGCGGAACTTTGCAAGGTCCGGGGCCATCACACAGACCATGTAGCCGTCCTTCATCTCCTGCACATGGCGCTTCTGGATGTTGCTCATGTCATCCGCTTCAGGGAACAACTCATCAAGGATCTTCCGCAGGCGCTCGTCAGATACGGTGGTGTTTGCCATCTGATCTGCCCGGTCAGCCAGAGCGTCCATGTACTTTCCGGCCATCTCAAGGCACTGCTGCGCTTCCACCAGCTTGGTGCTGATATCGCCCACATGGCGCACGCTCCACGCCCGCTGTGCGGTACTCAGGGCCAGATTCAGGGTATTATTGCAGACAACCCGAACAGGGGTCATGCAGACGCGGACAGCGCCGGAGCCGTCGTGTGTGTTGGAGAAGCAGACGTAAGGCTCGGTCTTATCGCCGCAGATCTCAGAATCCGGCAGCTTTGCCAGCAGCCAGATCTTCTTGCCATCCAGCAGGCTGCCAGCCGTCTCATAGCGGACATCACCGCCGATCAAGGCATCCGTGAAGGCAAATGCATCCGCATTCTGCACAATGCGGTATTTGTCGCTGACCACACCCAGCACCTTGTTGTCCGAGCTGCGGACATTCGCCTTGTAGCCGGGAATCGGCTCATAACCGCCGTTCAGCCACATATCCCGGGCTTCAACCGTCCAATCCAGACCGGCAAGACGAAGGGCGTCGGCGCTGGTGGGCGCTTCCTGCACCATCGTGCCCAGACCGTGCCAGGGCTTCTCGCGGACATAGAACATCGTTTCAACATTTGCAGACATATTTCGTACCTCCAAAAATTATTGTGTTGTGCGGTGGCTCCCGCGACCATCCCGGTGAAGTCACCGGAATGGTTTCGGCTGCTGCCGGGCAGCCATCATCAGGCGGGATAATCGCTCAATTATGGTCTGCACCAAGCGTCACGTTCTTCACACTCAAAATGTGCGAAACTCCTGCAAAAGACGCTTCAAAGTCCAGAACCGCCTGTGCAAACGCTTTTGCTTCCGAGGATTCATAGACTTCTGCCGTAGCAATGTAAACCTGACCATCTGTGCCAAGATACTCAATATTGATAAGCATCGTTCAGCCCTCCTTACTCTTTGACTTCGCACACGTCGGTAACTTCGTAGAAATCCAGACCGTGCCCGGTCTCGTCGATCAACCGCTGCACTGCCACGTTCCGGGCATCCACCGGGTCCTCGGCAAGGACCTCGTAGCAGTCCCAGAACTTATCGACCGTGTTGTAGACGTACACCTTATAGCGCTTCATGATTCAGTCCTCCTTTCATCATCAAACAGTGGGCATTACGCGGGCTACATAAGACCGGCGGCGGTCGTTCATGTTGACGCACAGGTGAACGGTGCTGACATACTCGCCGCTCTCGGTGCTGTCCATCTCGCAGAGCACATCCTGCCAACCGAACACATCAATGCCGGAATAGCTCATAGCTGCAAGGAAGCAGGTCTTGCCAGATTCCTTTGCTGCGAACCGCTCTGCCTTCTTGATCTCGGAGATTTTCAGGTTGAAGTCTTTCATCGTTTCGTACCTCGCTTGTTGATTTTTTACTGATATAGTAGTATTATTTGTGTATGATATACTGTTCTCCGTGTATCATTATACTACTATTAGACTTAGATGTAAATAGTTTTCTCTAATTTTTCTAATTTTCTTAGGAGGGTTGCTATGTTTTACGACCGATTTTTAGAACTCTGCCGCCAAAAAGGTATATCTCCTGCCGCCGCTGCTCGTGAAATGGGCTTTTCAAACGCCACTACAACACAATGGTCACATGGTTCCATTCCCTCAAAGGCGTCTCTTTCCAAAATTTCAACGTATTTTGATGTTAGCACTGAATATCTAAAGACCGGTATTGGAACTGCAGCGACTTCTGAAACCCATTCTCCTGACGATAGCGCTACAATTGAACCGGACACTTTTCAATTTGAACGCTTTGTGCACCTGTGCAAGCAGCAGGGAAAGAAGCAGTCACACCTCTACGACCTCGTTGGTCTGCCGTCCAAAGCCGGTAGCAACCTAAAGCGCACCAAAAAGGTGAAGCCCGAAATCCTTGAGGTGTGGGCCGCAGAGTTGAACACCAGCGCAGCATACCTCAACGGCGAAACCGATGATCCTTCCCCTGTACCCGCCACGGCTGCCCCTGAGCAAAAAGAAAAGCCCACCGTCACGGATGACGATGGGCTGAGTATACAGTGGGCAGACGTGGAAGCTGCATTCAAGGCTGCAACCCCTGAAATGCGGGAAGCGGCGAAGGCTGCTGCTCTGGCGGTGTTGAACACGCAGAAGAAGTAGCCTGTTCTTCTTTGATCTTTTTCAGGACTGTTCCCCACAACTCTGGATGATCTTTCAGGACATCCAAAAATTCCTTGTCGCTCATTTCCTTTTCCTCGTGCAATATATTTGTGAGTGCGTGAATACTACCTATACATCTCGCAAAGGTCAGGCAGCACAACGGTTCGCAACCATATGTTACACTGAATAGTTGTCATTGTCAATAGACATCAAAAAAAATTGGATGTTTTAGCAATTTTGACCAAAAGGAGCAGAACGATGAAAAAGAGAACCAACACGGCATTCTGGGTTGAAAAGGAAAAGCGCTGGTGCATTGCAGTGCAGAAGAACGGCACCCGCAAGCGGTTTTACAGCAGCACGCCGGGCCGCACCGGCCAGCGGGAAGCCAATGCAAAGGCAGACGCATGGCTTGATGACAGCATCCGGGATGGGAGGAAAAAGTTTTCCACACTTTACTATGAGTGGGTGAAAGAAGTTGAGCTGACCTGTGGAACATCTTATGTAAACCAGTGCATACGGTATGGAGAGAATTATATCCTTCCGACCTGCGGGGATATCAGCATCGGAGAACTGACAGAAGGTGACCTGCAAAAAGCTATCAATGTGTCATTCCGGAAAAGATCTCAAAAAAAGAACAAGCGCAAATTGTCCTCTACTGCGCCCCTGAGCAAAAAGACACTTATGACAATCCGAACCGTGGAAAACTCTTTTATTAAGTGGTGCAGGAAGAACCGCTACACTACCCTGCACCCGGATTTGTCCGTCCCCAAAAACGCCCGCGTTGGAAAGCGAACGATCTTGCAGCCGGATGCCTTGAGGATCTTGTTCAGTGTAGATACCCGCCTCTATTACAAGAAGCCTGTGTTCGACGAATACATCTATGCTTATCGCTTTGCCGTTGCAACTGGTTTGCGCCCCGGTGAGGTGATCGGCTTGTGGTATGGCGACATCAAAGGGAACACGGTCAACCTGCGAAGGAGCATCAACATCCACCAGGAGCAGACGACCGGCAAGAACGAGAACAGTATCCGCTCCTTTGATATGGGAAAGGAAGCAAGAGAAGCCTACGAGGGACAGGTGGCCTATCTGAAAAGCCTTGGTGTGCAGCTGAACTACACCACTCGGCTCTTCCCCGTCGAGACTGAGCGCAAGCTATACGGGCGCTGGACAACCTATCAGCGCTCAAACGGTATCGAGCATACTTCGCTGTATGAACTGCGTCATACCTTTGTGAGCGTCGAATCTGGCGTGCTGACCGACAGCCAGCTGAAAATGCTTGTCGGGCACAGCAAGAATATGGACACTTCCGGTGTCTACAGGCACGAACTTAAAGGCCAGCGTGAAGATTTGGCCGATGCTACAACGGCAGCATTCAAAAAGGCCCAGGCTTGATTTTGGTAACGTTTTTGGTAACACTATTTTTTGCAAAGAAAGTAAAGTGTGTGGCTTATAAGCAAAAGCGGAGGTTGATTTGCCGCGCATTTTGCTGTGTTTCAGATGTGTTTTAGACGCTATCACATCATTTTACGTTGTTCGACCCCCACCACCGGCATCCGAAGCAGCCTGGAATCGAACGATTCCGGGCTGCTTTTCCTTTTTCAGAAAACGCTGCACCGCAACCGCCTGGGCACCCTGTACTGCCACGAGGGCGACTGGAGCTGGATCTACTTTTTCAACGGCCAGTGTGCCGACGCCGCAGGCACCGCGCTCTGGCAGTGGCTGGGGCAGCAGCGGCGCTGAACATTTTTTGTCAAAAAGCATTGACAACTGCCAATGCGCATGATAGAATCACAGATGATTTTGAGAGACGATGCAGAACAGGGTCTTTTCAAAGCAATTTTCCCATGGACCGCCCAGCGGGGCTAAGGCCATACGGACAGCCGGGTCCACTGCCGACCGGCGGTGCAA
>OGRM01001557.1_pt1 | contig 13637 bp, 18 predicted proteins | sample 1553491 | NCBI WGS metagenome assembly OGRM01 (sample SAMEA2580110, study PRJEB22360) | human gut metagenome | biome: human gut; feature: human-associated habitat; material: faeces | place: Denmark | collected 2008/2010
AGGCATAAAGACGAACCTCCCATTTCTTGTGTCCAAGAAATGGGAGGCAGTTCACATTTGGAAGACGGCCACTTCTTTGTGCTTCAGTCGATTGCGATGCCCCGCTTATATGAACACGCGCAACATGCTGATATAATATGTACTACGTATTACATGTTCGTACCAAAGAGGAGGAGTCATGAAGGAAACGCTTGTCAGCGCGCGAATCCCCCAGGCAAAGAAAGAAGCCGCCACACGCGAGTTTGCCGCGCGCGGAACGAACATGTCAGAGTTCATCAACCGTTCGCTCGACGCGTTTCTCTCAACCGGCGAATTGCCGGGAACGCCCAGCAAGGCGGACGCGAGAGACACGGCGGAGTTTTCGAAGTTCGTAGAGCAGAGTAGCATTTCTGTGAGCTGGCCTGAAGGCTCAGGCAATTACAAGGACTTGCTGAAAATGGGAAAGCGAGCAGACTATGAATCTCTTGCTTGATACCAATGTGGTCATCGACTATCTCGGTCGAAAAGAGCCGTTTTTCGAGCTCGCCCAGCAGGTCATAGCCGCAGGCTTTTTCGGAGACGCGACCCTGTGGATGCCCGCCCAGTCTGCAGCAGACGCATTCTATGTGCTCAATCACTACCTCGACTCTGCTCGCGTGCAGTCCTTGCTCGCCCGCCTGTTCGAGGTGGTTAAGCCCGTCGCGCTCTCTGCAGACGAGCTCTTCGATGCCACGCGTCTCCAATGGAAGGACTACGAAGACTGCCTCGTCATGCTGGCAGCATTAAAGGCACGCGCAGATTACCTGATTACACGAGACAAGAAGGGCTTCACGCGATCGGCGGTACCCGCGCTCACGCCTCAAGAATGGCTTGCGCTCCAAGCTAAACGCGGCATCAGCTACACGCCGGCAGAACTCTCCCGCTAGCCATCGGCCCGTTCCTAACCGACGCGTTCCTCTCCCCCGCCCGAAGACAACGAGAACCCCGGCTGGATTACCAGCCGGGGTTCCACAAGGACTTGCCAGTAGACGGCAATTATTGAAGAGGGTTACTCAGCCGCAGCAGCGGTCTTGGGCTCTTCGGCAGCAGCCTGGGCGGGGTTAACCCACGTCCAGTACTCGCGGCCTTCCTCCCAGTAGTCCATGAAAGGCTCGCGCTTCTGCGGGAGACGCGTGTAGAACTTCTCCTCGCCGTTGTCGAGACGGCGCTCGCAGGACCACAGAATCATGAAGCGGAGCAACCAGCCGCCGAGCAGTGCCATGACCGGAGAGACGATAGCGCCAACCGGGCTCATACCGCCGAACACGTTGAAGATCAGCGGGATGACGAGACCGCAGGTGACCATCAAGCCCCAGAAGGTGAATGCCCAGGAGCCACGGACCCAGCGGTCGGCGATGGCCTTCGCGTACTTGTTGGACGCGCAGAACTGCAGCATCACGTACAGCAGCAGGACCAGCAGCTCGAGCACGATCAGGATGGCGTCTGCCAGGTGCAGGAAGTGCTTCATGCCCTCGATGAGCTCAGCGCCCTCGATGGTGTTGAACGGAATCTGCAGCCACTCCATCGGCAGCGGGAAGGCGCCGACGCACAGGCTCAGCAGAGCAGCGCCCGTGGACAGAGCGGAAACCGTGAACAGCACGGGCAGGGCAGGCGTCGCCCAGAAGGGACGACCCTTCAGGGAGGCGATCATGGTGCCGGTGTAGACCATGACCAGGAAGCCCGCGATGCCGGCGATGACCAAGAAGAAGTCCGCCAGGCCCTCATACGGGATGAACGGCAGCATGCTGAACCAGGTGATCTCCCACAGGATGAACAGCACGGCGAAGATCATCGCGATGGAGAGCAGAACAGCGCCCCATTTGATGACTGCGGTCCGCGTGACGAACGCCCTGTAGAACACCTTCGGCTGACCCAGCTCGAAGACGAGCAGGCCAGTGCCGACGGCCAGAACGATAAGTGCGATGAACACGCCCCAGACGAGAATGCTGGACGTCGCAGCACCCGGGTAGACGATCAGGTCCAAGACCATGGCGAAGGTGAGCATACCGCCGCCGAGACCGCCCAAGAACAGGTAGGTTGCAAGTTCCCAACCCCAAAAACGTTTCATTAGCCACGACCTCCCAAGTCACGAATGTAGTACACCTGCGGCTCGGTACCGAGATCTTCGTGGATGCGCTCGGTCTTGAATTTGCCGACGAGCTTGCTGACCTCGCTGTTAGGGTCGTCAAGGTCGCCGAAGATACGAGCCTTCTGATGGCACGTCTTCACGCAGTAAGGCTGCTCGCCCTCGCGCACGCGGTCTTTGCAGAACGTGCACTTGCGCATGAAGCCCTCGGACTTGGTGTAGTCGCGGGCGCCATACGGGCAAGCGTTTGCACAGACCTTGCAGCCCATGCACTGAGTGGGCTCTACCCACACGATACCGTCGTCGTCCTGACGAGAAGCGCCGGTCGGGCAAGCCGGGACGCATGCAGGCTTTGCGCAGTGCATGCAGATCATCGGCGTGAAGTTCATGTGGACGTTCGGCCACGTGCCCTCTGCGCCCTCGGAAACGACCGGATTGTAGATGATGTCAATCGGGAGTTCGTTCCAGGTGCGGCATGCGATCGTGCACGACTGGCAGCCGATGCAGCGACGCGTGTCCATTACCATTGCATAACGAGTCATGTAAGCCTCCCCTCCTTAGTTCTGCGGTGCTGCAACCGCGTTGTACTGCATGTCGTACCAGGCATCGCCCTGGACGTCATGGAGGTAGTCAACGCCGTTGACGTTTTCGTATTTCCAGCCGTTGGCCACGTCGTAGTACGTGCCCGTCGCGTCGTCGATGACCCAACCGGAGTCGCCGTCGTAGCGGAAGCCGGTCTTGTCGTGGACGGTGGTCAGGGTGACGGGGTTCCACGTGACGCCTGCAGGGAGCTCGGCACCAGCGTACTGTGGACCCTCAGAGGGGTTGCCAGAGAAGTCGTAGTACTTGCCGTTTGCCTCGTCGAGCAGGAAGTCGCCGTTGTAGTTGACGTACTTGAAGTGCGTGCCCTGCTGATAGTAGGTGCCCGCCTCGTCGATGAGCCAACCAGAGGGGTCGAGCGTCATGCCCGTGGACTCCTCGTAGATGCGGCGAGTCTTGTAGTCCCATGCGAAGCCCTCGGGGACTTCGGTGTCGGGCTGCGCGAAGATCGGCTCGGCGAACTCGCGGGCCATCTTCTGCTCGTGCGGCATGGAGTGGACGCCAGCACCCTTGGTTGCGAAGTCGGAACCCGGGATGGAGAACTGAGCATCCTCGTGGGTGAACTCGTGGTCGATGGCGGTGCACTTGTACACCTTGCACATCAGGCCGCGGTTTGCCCAGCAGCCGGTCAGCGGATCGCAGTGCTCATCATCGACGGACGTGATGACGTTGGTGTTGGACTCGAGGCAGCCGAAGGGCTGGTCGGGGTCGTTCCAGTCGCGCTCGGGGAACCACCAGCCGCGCTGGGTGTAGATGGCACGCGGATCGATCGCCGGCTCGACGTTGGCGCGCTGCTTCATGCGGCCACGGCGGGTCTCGATCCAGCACCAGTCGCCGTCCTTGATGTCCAGCTTCTCGGCCAACTCGGGGTTGATGGTGAAGAACGGATCGGGCTTGATGTAGCGGATGATCGGGTTGTTGAAATGCTCGGAGTGGTGGAACGGCATGAAGCCGCCGCCCGTGGTGAGCACGATCGGGTACTCCTCGGCAACCTCGGGATCGTCGACCTCGTTTTCGGGGGCACCCAGGTAGGTGGGCATTCCGGGATAGCCGAACTCCTGGAAGACCGTGCTGTTGAGCTCGACCTTGCCGGTGTTGGTGCAGAACTGGCCGCGGGCCTCGTGCTTCTTGTAGCGGACCGGCGGATAGTACATGCGGTACTTCTCGACGAACTCGTCATAGCTGCTGACGGGCATGCCCAGAGGCTCGATGACGTGGAAGAGCTCCTCCTCGAGGGAGTCGTACGGCCACGCCTCCTTGCCCTGGCCGCAGGCCAGACCGAGCTCGCGCCAGATGTCGTAGTCGCTCTTGCGCTCGTACAGCGGGTCGATGGCGCGCTCGGAGGCCACGATGGAGTCGGTGACGCCGTAGTTGGTGTGGACGACGGGGCGCTCCATAGCACCGGCAACCGGCAGGACGTAGTCCGCCATGAGGGCAGTCGGAGTCATGAAGTACTCGAGGACGACCATGAACTCGACCTTCTTGAGCGCTTCCCAGACCATCTTGGAGTCGCCATAGGAAGAGATCGGGTTGGTGCCGCTGCAGAACAGCGCACGGACCTGGTACGGATCGCCGGTGATGATCGCCTTGAAGACGGACGGGCCATGGGCCTCGCACATCCACTCTGCGGTGAATGCCTTGCCCCACTTGCGCCTGGAGATCTCTGCGAGGCGCTCGTAACCGGGGAAGGTGGTCAGCTTGTACTTGTCGGAGCCGATCTGCTTGGACTTGACCTCGTCGGGGAGGACGTCGTTGCGCTCGAGCTCCTCATCGGTGACGTAGGCTGCCGGGCCAGGCATGCCGTCGCCGCCGGGGACGTCGAGGTTACCGCAGATGGCGCGCATGATCGCGCGGGCCTGGGTGCCTGCAGATGCGGAGCGGCCCAGCTGGTCCCACGTGTCTGCCCACTGCATGTTGCCGGGGCGGTTGGTGGCGTACATGCGGGCGGCCTCGCGAATCTGCTCGGGGTCGAGCCAGGTGAGGGGTGCTGCCCATTCGGGAGTGTAGGGCTCCATGTGGTCGCGCAGCTCGTCGATATCGGTGCACCAGTTCTCCACGAAGTCGAAGTCGTAGAGGAACTCGTTCAAAATGACGTTGAGCATGGCGAGGGACAGCGCGGCGTCGGAACCAGGGCGCAGCGGGAGCCACAGGTCAGCGTGAGCTGCGGTCTCGGTGTAGCGCGGGTCGACGACGATGAGCTTCATGCCGTTGGCCTTCTGGAGGTCGAAGTAGCCATGGGCGCCGGGCATGGAAGATGCGCCCGGGTTCATGCCCCACAGGATGACGCACTTGGAAGTGCCGAGGTCGGTCTCGAACGGAGACCAGCCGCTGATGGCGGTCTCGATCATGAAGGTCGGGATCCAGCACAGCAGTGCGTTGTGGAAGCCATTCGGCGTGCCGAAGAAGTTGAGGAAGCGGCGGCGTGCCCAATCGTCGGTGCGGAGCGTCCCGGCTGCAGCAGCAACTGCCTCGGGGCCGCTCTCCTCCTTGATCTGGTTGAGCTTCGCGGCAATCTCGGTCAGGGCCTGATCCCAGGAGACGCGCTCCCACTTGTTTTCGCCCTTCTTGCCCGCGCGCTTCATCGGGTAGTTGATACGCGACGGATTGTCGACGAAGGTCATGGCCTGGTTGCCGCGAGTGCAAAGGCCGCCGGCGTTCGTCGGGTGGTCCGGGTCGCCTTCGGCGTAGATGAGCTTGCCGTCTTTGACGTAAGCCAAAACGCCGCAGTTCTGGTGGCAGAAGTAACAGGCTGATTTGCGGACGACTACGTCATCTGCATGAAAATCAATTTTATCTGTCACTGTCCCCTCCTTTTTCTCTCTACTGCAAAGTCCTTGTGTAAATACACAGCCTTGGATAGTACTTCATTCCCTTTGAAAAATCATCAGTTTGGTAACGGGTATCGGCGAATGTGAATATGCAGTAGCGCGAGAAGAATCGCACAAACGCGCAGGTGAATATACAAGTAGGCAGGCACCCTTATAGGAGCCTGCCTACTTATTTTTTTACAGAATAATATTGCTTTGGGACAGTTGCTGCGCCTTAGAGCGTCTCCAGCTTGTCCGCAACGCCCTTGTACCAGTCGCCCTCGATGTCCTCCGCCTTGCCGGCGTCGACCTCTGCAGAGATCTTCGGGTCCATGGGAACGCGCGTCCAGGTATCGATGCCCTTGTCCTTGGCGATGGCCTCGACCTCGGACTTGCCAAAGATCTCGTGGCGTGTGCCGCAGTCAGGGCACTCGTAGTAGGACATGTTCTCGACGAGCGCGACCACGGGGACGTTCATATGGTCGGCCATGCGGATGGCCTTCTCGACGATCATGTTGACGAGCACCTGCGGGGCAGTTGCCACGACGACGCCCTTGAGCGGGAACTGCTGGAAGACGGTCATGGGGATGTCGCCGGTTCCCGGAGGCATGTCGATGAGCAGGTAGTCGAGCTCGCCCCAGTTGATGTCGCTATAGAACTGGGTGAGGATGCCGTTGAGCACCGGACCACGCCACAAGAAGGGCTGTGCCTCGTCGGACGTCAGCATATTGGTGGAGACGATCTTGATGCCAGTCTTGGTGACGGCGGGCGCGAGCATGCCGCTCTCGTCAACCGACGGCGGCTCGTGGATGCCAAACGAACGCGGGATCGAGGGGCCGGTGATGTCGCCGTCGAGGATGCCGACAGAATGGCCGCGACGACGCAGCTCGCAGGCGAGCAACGCGGTGGTCAGGGATTTGCCGACACCGCCTTTGCCCGATGCGATGGCAATAATCTTGTCAATCTTGGTGCCCTCGTGGACGGCAAGCTTCTGCGGTGTCTGGCGCGAAGCGCACCCCGCATCGCCGCAAGCCGAGCAATTGGAATTGCAGCTCTCTTCTGCCACGATATCCTCCACTCTTCTCGAATTAGTCTCGGCGTGGCCTCTCGTACACTTAAGCTGGTGCTTACTTCAGCCACTACTTAATATATAGATAACCGTTCGCGATTATCTCACATGGCGTCGAATAAGAAAGTAGCAGGACAACAACGTTCTTCACGATGGCGCGAAAACGACTTTGCGCAGAAACCGCGCACGCCGAAGATTGCGGCTGTGGCTCTGGGAAAATCCGCAGCATTCGCAAGGATGCCAGATGCCAAAGACAAGGAGACCGCATGTTCGCCATCGTCACCGACAGTACCAGCTCGACTCCCACCGACGTGCTCGAGGGGCAGGGCGTGCAAGTCGTCCCGCTCACCATCAGCTTTGGCAGCGAGAGCTACGTCGAGGGCGTCGACCTGTCGCCGAAGCAGTTCTACGAGAAGATGGGCGCAGAGCTCAGAAACGGCGGTGACCTGCCCAAGACCTCGTGCCCCGACCCGAGCGCGTTCGAGCGGTCGTTTGCCCGCGCCCTCGAGGCGGGAGCCGACGGCGTGCTGTGCATCACGCTCTCGTCGGGGCTCTCGGGGACGAATGCCTTTGCCAACGTGGCGGCGGCAAACACGGACGGTCGCGTCGAGGTCATCGACAGCAAGGCGGTCGCCATGGAAGAGAGCTACCTCATCGAGCAGGCCATCCGCATGCGCGACGCGGGTGCTACGCTCGAGCAGACGACGGCGCACCTGCGCGAGATGGCAGACAACACCATCACCCTGTTCGCGCTCGACACGATGGAAAACCTCATCAAGGGAGGGCGCGTGGGCAAGGCGACGGGCATCGCGGCCGGCGCGCTCAAGCTCAAGGCGCTCATCTGCGTGGAGAAGGTGGATGGCGTGGCAAGCGCCGTGGGCAAGGCCCGCGGGAGCAAGGGCGCGCAGAGAAAGCTCGTCGAACTGACGCGGGAGTTCATCGCGCAACATGGGGCATGTGAGGTGCGCGTCATCCACGCAGATGCCGCCGAGCGCGTCGCCGAGCTCGAAGATGCGCTGGAAGCGGCGGGCATCGTGTGCAACCGCGAGAAATCGGGATGGATCGGCGCCGTGATCGGCACCCATGCGGGCCTTGCCGCCGTGGCCGCGGTCTGCTGCCCCAATAAGTACCTGGTCTAGCTGCCGCTGCGCCGCCAAAGCCGGCAGCTGGCGCCGGCAAGATCAGAGCTCGCCGCGCTCGAGCGCGTGCATGTCCTCTTTGGTGATATTGTACTTGCGGCAGTGGTCCTTGTACTCCGTGCGCAGCTCGGACCACTTGCGCACGCGCGTGCCGACCAGCAGGAGCATGACGAACAGGACGATTGCGGGGATCATGGACGCCATCATGCTGTCTGCAGCAAGCGCGCCTGTGGCCAGCATGACGCTGAACACCGTCGTGAGGGCAAGGCCGGCAACGAAGATGATCACGAGCGCGATGGTCGTGGTCTTCACCATATGCTGCAGGTCGATCGCCTCGCGAACTTCCTTGCGGCGCTTCTTGCCCGTGTGCTGCTGCGTCATACACATCCCCATATTGCAGTGTTCATCAATCTGTTACGCCGAGTCTAGCAGGGAGGACACCGAATGGAGCCGCTTCACAAAACTCCAAACGCACTATCACACATAATTCATAATAGGAAAGGAGGCGCCAAAGCACCCCCTTTCGCATGCGGTTAGATGTAAGCGAAAAGTCTTAAGCCTTGGCGCTCCACAGACCGTGCTTGTTGCAGTACTCGAATGCCTCGACCGGCTCGACGCCGTCTGCCAGTACGAAGGTCGCCTGAGGCTTGTCGCCCGGCTGCAGACGCACCGTCTGGGTGCCTTTGGTGGTGTGCAGCATGATGAACTGGATGTAGTGGTCCTCTTCCATGGGGTGCTCGACCTCGCCAACCGTAACGGTGACGACGTTGCCCTCGACGGCGATGACCGGAACGTGCTTTTCGGTTGCGGCATCGACGGTATTGGGGACGAGCTCGGTCATGGGCTGGCCGCAGCAGCTGAGCGGAGCGCCGGAGTCGACGAGCTTCGTGACGATGTTGCCGCACCTGTCGCAACGGAAGAACTTGATATCGACCATGATGACCCTCTTTCTCTCGGGAAATCCTGAGCCATATTCTATCGGGTCGAAGTGGCAAAACGGTGAACGCTCGGCAACAAAAGGCGCCTGACGGAAAAATCACTTCCGCAGGCCATCGGCCTCCAGATCACGCGGGAACATGACGAGCGCCGCTGCAAACGTGAGCGCCGCGATGATAGCGCCGCCGACCATGACGGGCACGAAGCCCACCGCGTCGATGGCAACGCCCCAGATGAGCGCGCCCACCCCGACGCCGAGGTCGTTCATGAGCAAGAACTGCGCAGATGCCGCGCCCCAACGCTCGGATACCGTGCACTTGACGCACACCGAGTTGAGAAGCGGAAACGAGATGCCCATGGAAAGTCCGAAGAAGAGCCCCGCGGCATAGAAGCTCCACTCCGATGCGCCAAACGCGAGCATGAGGTAGAAGACCACACCGCAGGCGCAGGGCACGGTGAACAACCTGATGGGCTTGATGGAGTCGATGAAGCGTCCGCCGAGCAGGCGCACGAGCGTCATCGTGATGGCCCCGAGCATGAAGAAGATGCCAGGGTTGCCGTAGCCGAGCTGCGTGCCGTACAGTGCAACGTAGCTGATGGCGATGCTGATGGCAAACGTGTTCACCAGATGCGGCAGCGCCCCCGCCCAGGCGGTCCTGACGAACAAGCTCGAAAGCAGGCCGCGCTGCCCTTTCGGAGCGGACGCGGGCTGCTCGCGAAGGCCGCGCTCGCAGCGGACCCTATAGGCAGAGGTCTCGGGCAGCTTTTGGGGATGCGATTCGTAGCGCACGGCAAACACAAGCACCATGAGCACCGCCAGAACCGCGCTCACGCCCAAAAACAGGCTCTCGCGGTAGAGCATGGACGTGAGCACGATGCCCAGCGTCGGCCCGATGGCCATGCCGAGCGACTGGCCGAGACCAAAGTAGCCGATGCCCTCCCCCAGCCTGCGGGAAGCACGTCTGCCGCCGCCGTCGAGGAGACGGTGGTCACACAGCCAAACCCGATCCCCTGCAGAGCACGAAGCGCCGCCTGCGGCGCGATGCCGGGCAGCACGAGCGCACCGGCAGTGCCCGCGAGCATGAAGGCGGCACCCACGATGAGCGGGCGTCTGCGCATGCCGCGGTCGATCACCCGGCCGACGGCGATGCGGGCGAGCCCCGCGCACAGCGAGAACTCCAAGATGAGCACGCCGGAAAAGCCAGTGGAACCCTCGTAGCCCCTCACGTAGATGGGTATGCCGTTGCTGAGCGCCTGGCACCCGATAAAGGAGAGCAGCGAGATGAGCAGCAAGACGATGAAGTCGGGCGTCCAGAGCCTGGGCTTGTCGGAAGACATGGCGCTACACCACCAGATCCACGGGAGTGAGGTCGATGACGTTTGCGAGGTCGTCGAACGACATCTCGATCTGCGTGCCGATGCGCCCGCCGGAGAACAGGATCGTGTCGAACAAGATGCAGGTCTCGTCGATGAAGGTCGTGAAGAACTTCTTCATGCCAAGCGGACTGCATCCGCCGTGCACGTAGCCGGTCAGGCCGAATAGCTCGCGCGACTTGACCATCTCGATGGACTTCTCCCCGGCTGCCTTCGCGGCTTTCTTCAAGTCGAGTTCTTCGGCAACCGGCACCATGAAGACGTAGTGCTCCTTGCTCTTGCCGATGGTGACGAGCGTCTTGAAGACGTGCTCGGGCTCTTCGCCCAGCATCTGCGCAATCTCGACACCGGTCATGGTGCCATCGGCCTCGAAAACGTGTATCTGGTGGTCGACCCCCGCCGCATCGAGGATGCGCATGGCGTTCGTCTTGGTCTCTTTTTTCTTGGACACGTCCTACTCCCCGTCTATCTTTGGTCCTGCCGCTGATTCTTCCGTGGGTTCCTCCCCATCTGCGAGATGTGCTCCGGGAGCCATGAGCGCACCCGCGACTTCCTCGAAATTATCGGGGTACGTGCCCTCGCCCTCTGCCCGAAACGGCTTGCAGCGCTTGCCGCCGAGCTTGTCGAACGTCACCTCGAGGCGCCATTGCGGCGCATCGAGCACGAAGGTCCCCTGTGCCGGGCGGTATGACCGGTGCCAGCGAAACAGCCCGTGTTCGACGAGGGCAGAAAGGTACGCGCGTGCCTGCTGCTCGTCGAGGTCCACCTCTGCAATCTCCGCCGCCCTGTCACGCACGCGCATCTGGGCGCCGTCCGCGCACCTCCGATACGCCACGGAGCGCGGGTAAGGAAGGTCGGGGCGCATGTCGATGAACTCGATGCCCGCAATGCCCTCGTATGTCTGGAACTCAGCAGAGATGCTGTGCTGCTGTGCCGCGCCAAATGGCAAACCTGGCATATCGTCCGCCTTTCGTCGTCGTGAAAAACCTGTGTGCGTCTAGCGAGCCTGTGCCCACGACGCGAGCTGTGCTGCGCCCTGCGGGTCCAAGACGCAGTACGCGAGCAGCGCCGCGCACGCGAAGGCGCCGAGCACCGGCAGCCACTGGCGCCGACGCGCCTTGCGCCTGAGAACGCGCAGCTCGGCCCCGTCTATCAGGCGCACGCCGCAGGGTTTTGCCTGGGCGATCGCGCCTGCCGTGAACGTCGAGTCGGTGATCACCCATGCGGCACGCGTGCCGTAGTACGCCTGCGCCGCGAAAGCCTCTTGCACCGCCTTGTTGCCAACCGGCTTCGCATACGACTTCGCCTGCACGGCGATGGTCCTGCCGTGCTTGCTCAGCAGCAGGTCGGCGCCGTGGTCGTTGCTCGCCTGGGTTCGCTCGACGCGATAGCCGAGGCGGCGGTACATGCGCGCGAGCTTTTCCTCGAAATCCGCGCCCCTAGACATGGCGTGCCGCCAGGGCGCGGGCCAAGCGCTCCCGCATCAAGAGAGCTCGTCGGACGTCGACGAGTACAGGCAACCGTTCGAGCCATCATCGAGCTTGAACTCGCACGTGTTGTGGACGTGGCAGTCCTCCACGCTCGAGGCGCGCCCAATCCAAGACTGCATGACGGCTATCATCTGCTCGAGCGCCTGGGTCTCGACGACGTAGTGGACGTGGCGCCCATGGCGAAAGCCCTTGACGAGGCCCGTCTTCTTGAGCACCGTCATATGCTGGGACACGGCAGACTCCGTGATGCCAAGCGTCAGGGCAAGCGAGCGCGAGCAGTGGTGCTTGTCCAGCAGCAGCTGCACAATCTTGAATCGCATCGGCTCTGCGATTACCTTGAGCTGTTCACCGAGTTTCTCGTTTGCCTCGTCCACGTCTGTCTCCTTGTGGGTACCTCTCTTGCAGCGACCATTGTAGGGCCGCGCGCCTACTTGGTGCCAAAGATCCTATCGCCCGCATCGCCCAGGCCAGGCGTGATGTAGGCGTCTTCGGTCAACCCCTCGTCAAGGGCAGCGACATAGATGTCGACGTCCGGATGCGCCTTCTGGAGCGCCGCAACGCCCTCGGGGGCAGCCACGAGGTTCATCATGCGGATGTCCGTGCAGCCGCGCTTCTTGAGATTGTCGATGGCGTCGACAGCGGAGCCGCCCGTGGCGAGCATCGGGTCGACCACGATGATCGTCGACTCGGTGATGTCCTGTGGCATCTTGTAGTAGTACTCCACGGGCTCTTTGGTCTGCTCGTCGCGGTACATGCCGATGTGGCCGACGCGCGCGAAGGGCATGAGCGTGAGCAGGCCCTCGACCATGCCAAGGCCTGCCCTCAGAATCGGGACGATGGTGAACTTATCCTGTGCGAGGACCTGGCACTCGGTCGTCTTGATGGGAGTCTCGACCGTCTCCGGGCGCGTCTCGAGATTGCGCGTCACCTCGTAGCCCATGAGCATCGAAATCTCGTTCAGTAGCTGGCGGAACTCCGGGGACTTCGTGTCCTTGTCGCGCATGATGGCGAGCTTGTGGGTGATCAGCGGGTGGTCGAGAACGTGCACTTCACTCATGGTTACCTTCTTTCGAGGCTGCAGACTATTGGGGCAATTATAGTTGTTCCCCAGACGCGATGCGTCTTGAGCTTAAAACCGCGAAACGCTTGGTTTATGATAGGGCAGCTGTCCCAAACCAGCACGTGCGCGCCTTATGCGAGGCGCCGCATTTTCGTTAGGAGTGTTTCATGCGCATTTTCGGTCTCGGGCTTCCCGAGCTCATCATCATCCTCGTGGTCATCCTCCTCATCTTTGGCCCCGGCCTGTTCAAGAAGCTCAACAAGCAGCTCAAGAAGACGGGCGCGGCAGCCAAGAAGGGCATCGAGGCTGGCTCCGAGGCTGCCGGCAAGAAGGTCGACCTCGACAACGTCTCCAAAGACGACATCCTGGACAAGGTGGAGAACCTGCAGGACAAGGTGGACGTGAAGCTCGACGAGTTCAATTCCGAGATGGACAAGGTCGAGTCCGAGTCCAAGCAAGACGACGAGCCTGCCGCCAAGTAGGGCGCCGTATCGAGCATGAGCGCCGTCACGCGGACGTCTGTCTATTCGAGCTACAAGGCCCGCTTCTTCGCACTGCACTGGAGCATTGCCGCCAAGAGTCTCCTCGTGGGGCTTCTTGGCGGCATTTTGGTGTCTGCCTACCGCATCGGCGTCGATGAGGGCGTCGGGGTTGCGCGCACGCTCTACGGCTTTGCGGGCACCGAGCCGCTTGCGCTGGTGGGCATCGTCTGTGCCCCCCCCCCGGCAGGGGACCTCGAGCCCCACTGGCAGGACTCGTTATCTGGAAGCTCATCACCTGGGAGCCGATGGCATCGGGCTCGGGTATTCCCCAGACAGAAGGCGTGCTCTCGCTCGTCTTGAAGATGCGCTGGTGGTCGATTCTCGTCGTGCGCTTCCTGGGCGGGCTGCTGGGCGCGCTGTTCGGGCTGTCGCTCGGGCGCGAGGGCCCTTGCGTGCAGATCGGCGCGTGCGCGGGGCAGGCCGTCAAGGGGATCTCCAAGAAAGGCGGGCTCGAGGAGAGCTGTCTTACCACGGCAGGGGCCGCAGGCGGGCCTTCGGCGGGGGTTTGCGCCTCCA
>OGRM01001568.1_pt1 | contig 13541 bp, 9 predicted proteins | sample 1553491 | NCBI WGS metagenome assembly OGRM01 (sample SAMEA2580110, study PRJEB22360) | human gut metagenome | biome: human gut; feature: human-associated habitat; material: faeces | place: Denmark | collected 2008/2010
GTGCCGGATCAGATCAGTGTGACCTCGCAGAAGCGAAAGAAGATTTCCATGTCGATGGGAACCGCAGTGTCCCTTAGTTTTAACAATTTAAAAACGAAGAAGGGACGTACACTGCTCACGGCATTTGCGGGTAGCATTGGAATCATCGGCATTGCACTGATTTTGTCGCTGTCGACCGGTATTCAGGACTATGTAAACGATTTACAGCGCGATACGCTTTCCTCCTATCCGGTTTCGATTGCGAAGGAAGAATCCCCACTTGCGAGCATTCTGACGGCAACAATGCCGCAGGAGGATGGAGACAATGCAGACAAAAAGGAAAATACGGTTTATTCCAACAGCCGTATGGGTCAGATGTTCAATGCAATGTTTGCATCCGATAGTGATACAAATAATTTGACAAAGTTTAAGGCCTATCTGGAAGAAAAAATGGCAGAGGAGCCTGAGAAAAAAGACAGCGATGTATTAAAAGATCATGTGGAAACCATTCAGTATCAGTACGATGTGGCACTCAATACCTATATTGAGACCGAGGATGGCTATCGCAGTACGGATATGACCTCTGTTTTTATGAATGGAATGACTAGTTCATCGTCAACAGGAAGCGACTCCTCGGAGAATTCCATGGCATCCATGATGGGTATGTCTTCGTCCTCGATGTCTCAGATGAGCAGCAGTATGATGAGTCTGTGGTCCGAACTTCTTCCGGGAAATGACGGTGAGTTGATTTCAGATATGGTGTATGACCAGTATGATCTTGAGGCGGGAAGATGGCCAGAGTCAGCAGATGAGATTGTGTTGATTTTATCGGATAATAATGAGATTACTGACGTGGCATTTTACGCGCTTGGCTTAGTCAGTGATGACGAGGTGGTGGACGCGATGAAGGCAGTCATGAAGTCAGAAGCGTTAAATACCGAGCAGCGCGAGATTTCCTATGATGATGTGTTAAAAACGACCTTTAAGCTGATTGTAAATCCGGATTATTACACGAAAGAGGTTAATGGTACCTGGAAATATATTGGTGACGATAAGGACTCGATGGAGTTAGTGATTGATCATGGCTATGAGCTAAAGATTGTCGGTATTATTAAGCCAAATCCAGATGCAGCTGTAACCTCTGCAACAGGAAGCTTTGGCTACACCTCTGCACTGACTCAATATGTGATTGAGCAGACAAATAACAGCGAGCTTGTAAAAGAGCAGAAGCTTCCAGAAAATGAAAATCTCGACCTTCTGACCGGACTTCCATTTGTCATCACCGAGGAGAACGATCCGACTGATGAGGAGAAGGCAGAGAAGATTACTGAATATTTTGCAGGCTTAAATGATATTGAAAAGACAAAGATTTACACCGAGATTCTTTCTGAGCCGACCGATGAGGAAATCGAGCAGATGACTGCGATGTATATGAAGAATTTCTCCAGCCGTGATGCAATTATTACATTAGTAGCTAGCACGATGGGCATGGATGAGGAGACGGCAAAATCCTATCTGGAGGATTACAGCGACGAGGAGCTTCAAACAATGCTTCAGAAGCAGCTGGTACAGATGGTAAAGGAAAATAAGTCGGAGTCCGCACAGGCACAGGTGCTTCAGATGCGCGTGAACGCGACCGCGCAGGGCGATCTTTTTGGTACCACCGGATATGCAGCAGTGGCAAAGGCATTTGACGAGTTGATCGACAGTACCGATGATACCACAGTTCTGGCAAAGTATTACGATGAATATATGCCATCAACGGTTTCGGGTTCGACACTTGAGGAAACCTTGCAGAAGCTGTCTGCAGTTGACATCAATTCTCCGTCCACGATCAACATTTACGCAAAGAGCTTTGACGATAAGGAAAAGATTGCCGATGTGATCACACAGTACAACGAGACGGCAGAGGAGGATGACCAGATCAGCTACACCGATTATGTGGCGCTTCTGATGTCTGGTGTGAATACGATGATCAATGCCGTGTCCTACGGGCTGATTGCATTTGTTTCCATTTCATTGGTTGTTTCCTCTATTATGATTGGAATCATCACGTATATTTCTGTTTTGGAGCGCACCAAAGAGATCGGTATTCTTCGAAGTGTTGGCGCGTCCAAGAAGGACATTTCCAGAGTTTTCAACGCGGAGACTGCAATTATTGGTCTGACGGCAGGTCTGATGGGCATTGGCGTTACGTTGTTGCTTAACATTCCAATCAGCATGGTAATTGACAATTTGACAGGAATCGGAAATATTGCAAAGCTTCCAGTCATGGGTGCAGTCATTCTTGTTGCAATTAGTGTGGCACTTACGATGATCGCCGGACTGATTCCGTCAAAGCTTGCTGCAAAGAAGGACCCAGTTATTGCACTTAGAAGTGAGTAAGTTCAAAGTGAATAAAAAGATAGGAACCGATTGACAAAGACCTCTCATAGGACGTATACTAGCAATGTCTTGTAAAAAGACAAATGAGACGTTTCTTGTTTCAGTTTATGGGTTCGTTAGAACAAAATAAATGAGACATTTGACGTTACAATCAGAGGAGGAGAGGTTATGAAAAACAACAGCATTAAAACCGTTGTTGCCGTTGGAATCGGCGCAGCATTGTTTTTTGTACTGGGACGTTTTGTGGCAATTCCAAGCCCGGTTCCAAACACAAATATCAGCTTGCAGTATGCAGTACTTGCATTGTTAGCAGCAATGTACGGACCAGTAGCAGGCGGTCTGATCGGATTTATCGGACATGCACTGATCGATTTATCATGGGGCGGCAGCCCGTGGTGGAGCTGGGTAATCACATCCGCATTTGTCGGCGTTGTGATTGGTCTGTTCGCAAAGAAGCTCAATGTACAGGAAGGTGTATTTGACAAGACAAAGACAGCTATCTTCGCAATCGCTAATGTGGCAGCGCATGTGATTGGCTGGGTAGTCGTAGCGCCAGTACTTGATATTTTAATTTACGCAGAGCCTGTAAAAAAGGTATTTGCGCAGGGTGTATTTGCAGCAATCTCCAATACCATCACAGGAGTGATTGTTGGCGGACTGTTAATTGTGGCATATACAAAGACCATTGCAAAGAAAGGTTCTCTCGATAGAGAATAAAACTTTGACAAAGCCTTCTCATTTAGCTGAAAAATTTTCGGCTTGTGAAAAGGCTTTGATTTTTATTGTTTTTATGAGGTGTTTAAATGACGAAGAAAAAGTCCCCTGTTATTTCATTTGAAGATTTTTCATTCCAATATCGGGCACAGAAAAAGCCAACACTGACAGGGATCAATCTGAATATTTATCCGGGAGAAAAGGTACTGATCGCAGGACCTTCCGGCAGCGGAAAGAGTACGCTGGCAGGCTGCATCAATGGGTTAAACCCATTTTCTAATCCTGGTGAAAGTACAGGCAAGCTGATTGTAGATGGCGTAGATGCGATGCAAAGCAGCATTTTTGAACTGTCAGCTCATGTGGGAACAGTGTTACAGGATCCAGATGGACAATTTATCGGTCTGACGGTAGGTGAGGATATTGCGTTTGCATTAGAAAACAGCTGTACACCTCAGGACAAAATGCATGAAATTACAAAGCATGCGGCAGAGCTTGTTGGCATCGAGCATCATCTGGACTACGCACCGCATGAGCTGTCAGGCGGACAAAAGCAGCGAGTCAGCCTTGCTGGTGTTATGGTCGATGAGGTGAAGATCCTTCTCTTTGATGAGCCGCTTGCTAATCTCGATCCGGCAGCAGGAAAGCAGGCAATTGAACTGATTGATGAGATTCAGAAAAAGACGGATACGACTGTTCTGATTATCGAGCATCGCCTAGAGGATGTACTTTGGAGAAATGTGGATCGCATTGTGCTTGTTAATGATGGTACAATTCTTGCTGATTTGACGCCAGATGAATTGCTTTCAACAAATCTGCTTAGAGATAATGGTATTCGCGAGCCGCTCTATATAACCGCCATGCGTTATGCAGGAATTGATATTACAAAGGAAAAGAAGCCAGCTCATGCCGATTCAGTTGTGTTAGATGAGTCTGATCAAAAAAAACTGCGAAATTGGTTTTCGGCACAGCCATTCTCCCCAAAGGAGCCAGAAGGAGCTCCTCTTTTGGAAGTGAAAAATTTGAGCTTTGGCTACAATAAAGGGCAGCAGACGTTAAAAAATGTCAGTCTTTCTGTGAAAAAAGGCGAGATGGTCAGCATTGTGGGACGAAACGGAGCTGGAAAATCAACCTTTTCTAAGCTGGTATGCGGTTTCGAGGATCCTAATCAGGGAGAGATATTTTTTGAAGGACAAGATCTTTTGAAGGAAAATATTAGAAGCCGTGCTAAGAAGATTGGCTATGTCATGCAAAATCCTAATCAGATGATTTCTAAAACAATGATTTACGATGAAGTCGCGCTTGGCCTTCAGAAGTCTGGAAAGTCCGAGGAAGAGATTCGAGCGAAAGTCGAAGAAACGTTAAAAATTTGTGGTCTGTATCCGTTCCGTAACTGGCCAATTTCGGCACTTAGTTTTGGTCAGAAAAAGCGTGTGACGATCGCAAGCTTTCTTGTGCAGGATCCGAAATTAATTATCCTCGACGAGCCGACAGCGGGACAGGACTTTAAGCACTACACGGAAATTATGGAATTTTTGCGCGGATTAAATGAGCAGGGCGTTACCGTTATCATGATTACACATGATATGCATCTGATGTTAGAGTACACACCAAGAGCGCTTGTATTTTCCGATGGACAGCTGATTGACGATTGCAGGGCATCACAGGTACTGTGCAATCCAGAGCTTGTGGCGCGTGCCGCACTCAAGGAGACGAGTCTTTTTACACTCGCAAATCGCTGTGGCATCACTCCGCCGGAAAGCTTTGTAGAGCGCTTTATTCAGGAAGACAGGGAGGTTCGCAGCCATGGCCGCTAAGACGGTATTAAATTATCTGGAACGCGACAGCGTGATTCATAAAATGACGGGAACGACCAAGCTGGCGTTTTTCCTGCTCTTTACCTTTGCCAGCATGATTACATACAACACCTGGGTATTGCTTGTATTGTTTGCTGTAAGTCTTGCTGCATTTAAGTTAAGCCATATTAAGTACCGCGAAGTGCGCTTCATGATGATTTTCATGCTTGTATTTTTGGTACTCAATAATTTATTTATTTTCTTATTTGATCCGAATCAGGGAACGAATCTGTATGGAACAAGGCATGTATTGTGTCATTTGTTTTGGAGATATGATGTGACCGCAGAGCAGCTGTTTTATATGTTGAATATTTCGCTGAAATATTTTGTGGCGCTGCCAGTTGCAATTTTGTTTATTTCGGCAACAAATCCAAGTGAGTTTGCTGCCAGCTTAAACAGTATTGGAATTTCCTACAAGGTGGGCTATTCTGTTGCCATAGCACTTCGCTATATTCCTGATATTCAGAGAGATTATCACAGCATAAGTCAGGCGCAGCAGGCAAGAGGAGTGGAGCTTGGCAAAAACGAGCACTTTTTTGCAAGACTGAAAAACTCGGTAAACATTTTGCTGCCGCTTATATTAACAAGCTTAAACCGAATCGACACGATCTCCAATGCAATGGAGCTGCGTGGCTTTGGTAAAAATAAAAAGCGCACCTGGTATACAAAAAGACCATTTGCACGAAGAGATTTTATCGCAATTGCAATTGGCGTGGTGCTGCTTGCCGTTAGCTTATTCGTGACAATCCGGTTTGGAAGGTTTTATAATCCATTTGTGGGCTAATTGATTTTAACAATAATAGCAAGGATTCTCCAACATCTATAGGTGGCGAGATGAATTGCTATTGGAAAATTAACGGCAGTGGCGGGCGGAGAGAAATCGGTATCCCCCACTGACATGAGGCAAGCCACAGTCGGCTTTGTGCTGACATGTCAGACTCTGTGAAATTACCGACTGTGGATTGAAACAATTGTGAAAAAAAGATATAGAAGATACAGCAAAGATGTGCTACTATAGTATCATGCCAACGGGGGCAACAAGTTTGCCCCCACTGTCAAAATAGTAGGTTAGTAAACTAAAACATGAGTTAGCCACCAGATAGCAGAGTAATCAGTTGGAAAGGAAACATCAGTATGTCGAAATATTCAAAGGAAGATATTTTACGCATGGTAGATGAGGAGGACGTTGGATTTATACGTCTGCAGTTTACAGATGTGTTTGGAACCGTAAAGAATATTGCAGTTACAGCAGGACAGCTAGAGCAGGCACTTAATAATGAGTGTTCATTTGATGGCTCAGGCATTGACGGATTTGTGCGAATCGAAGAAGATGATATGTACTTGTATCCTGATTTGGATTCGTTTGAGATCTTTCCATGGAGACCTCAGACAGGCAAGGTTGCCCGTCTGATCTGCGATATCCATAAGTGTGATGGAACGCCATTTGAGGGGGACAGCCGTTATATATTAAAGCAGGTTATCCGTGAGGCAGCCAAAATGGGAATTTATCCTTATATTGCCCCAGAATGTGAATTTTGTCTGTTTCCATATGATACAGACGGAGAGGTGATGCTGCAGACGCAGGGACATGGTTCTTATTTTGATGTGGCACCGCTTGATACAGGCGAGAATGTAAGAAGAGACATTATTCTTGCGCTAGAGGATATGGGAATTGATGTAAGAAGCTCCTATCATGAGCATTCCCCTTATCAGCATGAGATTGATTTGCAGCCAGTGAATGCGCTTGCAGCAGCCGATAATATAGTGACATTTCGCATGACATGCAAAACTATTGCCAGCCGTCATGGACTGCATGCAACATTTATGCCAAAGCCGATGAATGACTCAGATGGCTGCGGTATGCATCTTAAGATGACGCTTATGGATTTAGAAGGCAATAACATTTTGTCTGATCCAGCTGATTCATATGGACTTAGTGAGCTTGGCTATCATTTTATGGCAGGTATCATGGCACATGTAAGAGGATTGACAGCAGTAACAAATCCGCTTGTAAATTCCTATAAGCGCATTGTTCCGGGAAATGAAGCACCGGCCTATATTGTATGGTCATCAGGCAATCGCTCACCATTAATCAGCGTTCCAAGAACATCTGCAAAGGATATGCATATTGAGCTTCGAAATCCTGATCCTTGTGTAAATTCCTATCTGGCATTTGCTGGTATCATTGCAGCAGGTCTTGAAGGAATTAAAAAGGGCTTAATGCCACAGGCAGCAACAGAATTAAATATTTATCGCCTCAGTGAAGAAGAGTGTGAGAAGCTGAATTTAAAGCGTTTGCCAAAGAGTTTATCAGAGGCAGTGGAGGAAATGGAAAATGATCCTCTTGTTATGAAGACGCTTGGCGAGTATATTTCCGGCAAATATGTTCGTGCAAAAAGGCGTGAGGTAAGTCAGTATCAGGCTTATGTAACTGATTGGGAAACCCGGCAGTATCTAAACAAGTATTAAGTGTAAATATTTTGATGTAACAGATACTGCAGCACGAAAATGTTATGTGTAAAAGGGGGAATCTCAGTGACAAATGTGATAGTGGCATTTCCCAAGCCGGAGGATGCAAAAAGTATCCGAAATATTTTAGTGAAAAATGGATTCCCCGTTGTTGCTGTCTGTACCTCGGGTGCTCAGACACTTCAATATGCCGATGATCTGCATAATGGAGTAGTTGTGTGCGGATACCGATTGACCGACATGATCTATAGTCAGCTTAGGGAGGATTTGTCGGAACAATTTGATATGCTGCTTCTTGCTTCAAGGCGGTTTACAAGTGAGGTAGATGATAAAAGGATTAGATGCGTAGCTATGCCGCTTAGGGTGCATGAGCTGCTTGCAAGTGTTGATGCGGCTATAGAAGAAAGTGAACTGCGAAAGAAAAAAGCACGTCAACAGCCAAAACAGCGAAATGTGCTTGATAAGCAGCAGATTATGCTTGCAAAGGATCTTTTGATGAAGCAAAAGGGCATGACAGAGGAAGAAGCACATCGTTATCTGCAAAAAAGCAGTATGGCAAACGGGGTAAATATGATAGAGACAGCCCAGATGGTACTTTCCATATTGGGGAAAAATGTATAAGCCGTAACGGCGGAAAGAGGAGAAGAATGGCAAGAGTAAATGAAAATTATCTGAAGCTTCCGGGAAGCTATCTGTTTTCAAAAATTGGAAAGAAAGTAGCTGCTTACAGTGCAGCAAATCCAGATAAGAAGATTATTCGTTTAGGAATTGGTGATGTAACACAGCCAATTGCACCATCTATTATCGAAGCTACACATAAGGCAGTAGAGGAGATGGGTCATGCAGAGACTTTTCATGGCTATGCACCAGATCTTGGATATGAGTTTCTTCGCAGCGCCATTGCAAAGGAATATAAGGACAGAGGCTGCCATGTAGACATCGATGAAGTATTTGTTTCTGACGGTGCGAAGTGTGATTGCGGAAATATTCAGGAAATCTTTGCGGCAGACAGTGTTATTGCTGTGTGTGACCCTGTTTACCCTGTATATGTTGACAGTAATGTTATGGCAGGACGCACTGGCATTTACGATCCAAAGACCGAGACATGGAGCAATGTTATTTACATGCCGTGTACACAGGAAAACAATTTCACGCCGGCACTGCCAGAAAAGACACCAGATCTGATTTATCTTTGCTATCCGAATAACCCAACAGGAAGTGTTATCACAAAGGATGAGCTTCAGAAGTGGGTTGACTATGCAAATGAGAAGGGTTCAGTTATCATCTACGACGCAGCCTATGAAGCTTACATTTCAGAGGAAAATATTCCACATTCCATCTATGAGTGTGAAGGTGCAAGAACATGTGCAATTGAGCTTAGAAGCTTTTCTAAGAATGCCGGATTTACAGGAATGCGTCTTGGCTTTACTGTAATCCCGAAGGAATTGATGTGTGATGGTGTTGCACTTAATCCATTGTGGGCAAGACGTCATGGAACTAAGTACAACGGTGCTCCGTATATCATTCAGCGTGCAGGAGAGGCAGTTTACACTCCTCAGGGACAGGCTGAGCTTAAGGCACAGATTGATTATTACATGAATAACGCAAAAATGATCTTAACAGGTTTAAAGAGCGCAGGCTACAGCGTATCAGGAGGCGTAAATGCACCATACATCTGGTTAAAGACACCAGACGGCATGACAAGCTGGCAGTTCTTTGATTACCTGCTTGAGACTGTCAATATCGTAGGTACACCAGGATCAGGCTTTGGACCAAGCGGAGAGGGATACTTCCGTCTGACTGCATTTGGAAGTGCCGAGAATACTAAAGAGGCAATTGAGAGAATTGTAAAGATGTGATTAGAAAGAGGAAGGGCTGCTTTGTATGGAAGAATATCGTGTGAAAAAAATAAACGAAATCAAACAGACAAGCATTACAGTTCATGTGCCCGGATCAAAAAGTATTACAAACAGGGCGCTGCTTTTAGCAGCGCTCGCAAAAGGAGAGAGTGCGCTTTCGGGCGTGCTCTTTTCTGATGATTCGAGACATTTTTTGGACTGTGTGCAAAAGCTTGGAATAGAAACAAAGGTAGAAGAAGATAACTGTAATGTTACTGTAAATGGTCATGGAGGACAGGTACCGGCAAAAGATGCCGCTATATATGTCGGAAGCGCTGGAACAGCAGCACGCTTTTTAGCGGCATTTCTGGGGCTGTCAGAGGGAACTCACTATATGGATGCATCTGCACAGATGAGAAAGCGCCCTATGGGACCGCTTTTAAAGACGCTGACTGGCATCGGAGCATCATTTTTGTTTGAGGGACAGGATGGTCATTTTCCGTTTGCAGTGACAGGTGCAGGGCTGCTTATCGATGCTAGTGATAATGAGAAAAAGCGTATTGATGTCAGCGTTAATATTAATGACAGCAGCCAGTTTTTAAGTGCACTGCTTATCTCACTTGGCGCATATGCAGGAGAGTCTGTAATTAGGGTAGAGGGAACTCATGGCATGGCTTATATCGATATGACGGTGCGTATGATGGAACAGTTTGGAATAAAGGTACAGTCTGAGAATGGTGTGTACAAAATTGCTAAGCAGGGCGGTTATCAGGCAAAGAAGTATGATATAGAGCCAGATGTATCTGCTGCATGTTATTTTTATGCCATGGCAGCACTTCTTGGCATTTCTATTACAGTTTCTGGCGTGCATGAAGAATCACTGCAGGGAGATGTTGAATTTGTTCATATTCTTGAAAAAATGGGCTGCATCTGTGAAGATACACCAGAGGGAATTTGCGTCAGCAAACCAGTAAACGGTATCTTAAAAGGTGTGGATGTAAATATGCACAGCTGCTCAGATCAGGCTATTACATTGGCGGCAATTGCACCATTTGCTGATACACCGACTACCATACGTGGAATCGCGCATATTCGCTTACAGGAAAGCAATAGAATTGCGGCAATATGTACAGAGCTAACACGCATGGGTATTCGCTGCGAGGAAGGCGAAGATAGTATCACGATATGGCCGGGAACGCCAAAGCCGGCACTGATCCAGACTTATGACGATCACCGCATGGCAATGGGCTTTAGCCTTGTAGGACTGCGCGCAGAGGGAATAGTCATCAACGATCCAATGTGCTGTAAAAAGACATTCGAGCATTATTTTGATGTGCTTGATGAGATTGTTGAAAAAATACAGATGTGAAACACATTGATATGAAAAAAGTTAATTAGTTTATCCGCGAACTGTAACAAAAACCGCCCATAGTTGATTCTATGGGCGGTAAATTTTTGGGGAAAGTAGATTATGGTCTGTTATGAAGATCAATATATTCCTTTTGTGTGCTAAGTGGCTTGTAAGCAGGACGTATGATCTTATCTCCAGTGATCAGCTCTTCCATGCGGTGTGCACTCCAACCGACAATACGTGCCATTGCAAAAAGCGGTGTAAACAGCTCCTCTGGGATGCCGAGCATACTATAAACAAAGCCGCTGTAGAAGTCTACATTTGCGCATACGCCTTTGTAGATTGTGCGGCGCTTTGAAATTAAATCAACAGCAAGCTGCTCTACATTGGAATAAAGCTGATAATCATCCATGAGTCCTTTTTCTACCGCAAGATCCTTGACAAAACCCTTAAAGATCTGTGCTCTTGGGTCAGAAACAGAGTAGACAGCATGTCCCATACCATAAATCAGACCCTTCTTATCAAAGGCTTCTTTGTTTAAGAGCTGATTTAAATAGAATACGATTTCATCCACATCGGATGTATCCTTTACATGCTTTTTAAGATCTTTCATCATCTGCTGAACCTTAATGTTGGCACCACCATGCTTTGGACCTTTCAGAGAACAAAGTGCAGCTGCCATAACGGAGTATGTGTCGGAGCCAGAAGAAGTGACAACGCGTGTGGTAAAGGTGGAGTTATTTCCGCCGCCATGCTCCATGTGAAGGACTAGTGCAATATCAAGAATAAGTGCTTCCAATTTTGTAAATTTCTTATCAGGACGAAGCATGCGAAGAATATTTTCAGCCGTAGACAAAGACATGTCAGGTCTGTGGATGTAAAGACTTTTATTTCTTTCATAATGGGAATACGCACGATAGCCGTAGACGGCAAGCATTGGAAATTCGCTTATAAGCATCAAACACTGACGAAGTACATTGGAGAGACTGGTGTCATTAAGTGTATCATCATAGCTTCCAAGTGTAAGAACACTTCGCGTCATGGAATTCATAATATCTTTTCCAGAAGCTTTCATGATAACATCGCGCACAAAATTAGTTGGGAGTCTGCGTAAGGAAGCGAGAAGCTCAGTAAATTCTGCCAGTTCTTTTTCATCAGGAAGTTTGGAGAATAGAAGGAGATAGGTGGTTTCTTCAAAGCCAAAACGTTTTTCTCGTACAAAGCCATTGACAAGATCGTTGATATTATAACCACGGTAGGAAAGTTTTCCTTCCTGAGGATGCTTGTTGCCTTGTTCGTCAAACCAGTAAGCAGATACGTCTGAAATATTAGTAAGTCCAGCGACAACACCGTTGCCAGCCTTATCACGAAGTCCACGTTTTACACCATAAGTATCAAAAAGAGTGGGATCCATCGCGGCATTTTCCAGACACTGTGGAATCATAGATTCAGAAAAAGAAGCTGCTTGTTTTGTTAATGCATTCATAGGTGAGACCTGCCTTTCTGCCGCAGCGGCGGCGCGTATGCGATTATTATAACGATAAAAAAGACACTTGTCAAAGGAATTGTCCCAGATAAGTGTCTTTTTATGTTGATTTTACATCATTTAAATGATTTTTTAATTTTTTTTATTTATTTCTTCCGCAGCAGTACTTATATTTTTTACCGCTTCCACAAGGACACGGATCGTTACGGCCGATCTTCTTATCCTTTACGATGGTGGTAGAAGACTTCTGCTCTTTGTAAAGCTCCTTGCGGCGCTCTGGAGTAAGAAGTGCATCCCACTGAGGAAGGGTATAAAGCCATTCAGCCTTTGCACCAACCATGTTGTAGTACAGCTTTTCTTTATCATAATCTAAAGAGAGCTCAGTTGTCTCATCCATTGTTTCGATTGGGTTTGGCTGCTTCAAACTGTCATTGATGCCATCTAAAATACCAACCATAACCATCTTGTCAATGCCGTACTTTTCAGCCAGCTGCGGGATGGTTCCGGTTACGACTTCGTTATCGGCAAGAAGAGACTCATAAAATCCCTTCTCAATTACAAAATAATGATTCCAGAACTGATTGTACTGTTCCTGAGTCATGTTCTCGTTGTAGGCACTGCCTCTCCACTGCTCAAGTAATGTCATAATAATCCTCCAATTTTTACCGTATTGCACAGATGCACCAAAAAGGGCACACACAGTCAGTATAGCAGAAATCGTAGATTTTGCAAGGGGTTTGTTTACAACTCACGAGCCAACGAAAGCATTTTGACAACCTTTATTACAGCTGTTTGAGAGCCTGCAGTGCATGTTTTGCGAGAATCAGAGTAAAGTGCTCCTTGTAGTGGCTCTCAGTGCCGGCATTGCAGTGGATGCTTTCTGCATATTCTGACAAAATATTGCATACTTTATTAAAGGTCTGAGGAGAGTGATCACCCTTGTGCAGGACAAGATAGTAGCGGTTATGCTGTGGATCCTTATATAAAGAATTGTCAGCATCATATGCACTCTGCAGTGCACGGGATGCGCGGCAGACCTCATCAATAGACAAGAACGCATAAACCCTAAAGAAATCTGGCTCGGTTATATAGGCTGGATCAGTAGGTTCATCATCGAGCTGAGCCTGTTGTTCACATAGGCGATTAAATTCCTCAATAATTTCATCTGCCTTGGTGTCTCCAAAGGCTGCCTCAATGTCTGCAAAGTCACCAGAGAAATCATCGTCATCAATTGCTGGTGAAAATTTGGAAAAACGAGTATCAATCTCATCTGGATCTTCAACCTTCGTGATGACAAGAACGAGGTTATCGCCAGACATAGGAACGGCCTCAATCATAAGCGGCATGTTTTCCGCATGGAAATTAAATTCTCTTGAAGCCTGAGAAAGCATTTCCTGAAATAGAGAACGTGCCTTTTCAGAGCCATAGGCAAGTTCGCCAATATTTATATGATGGTTTTGCAGATC
>OGRM01001569.1_pt1 | contig 13531 bp, 10 predicted proteins | sample 1553491 | NCBI WGS metagenome assembly OGRM01 (sample SAMEA2580110, study PRJEB22360) | human gut metagenome | biome: human gut; feature: human-associated habitat; material: faeces | place: Denmark | collected 2008/2010
GAAGTGGATGGGCTTTTTCTTCTTGGTTTCGGTGTTCAGGGGTGCTGCGGGTGCAGCGGCCTGCGGGGCAGACTGCAACGCGCGGCGCTCGTTCCCGGCCAGAAAATCAGCCAGCCAGTACAAAATTGCGGCCAGCGGCAGGCAAGGGGAAGCGTCCTGATTCCAGTAGCTCCAGCGTGCACCGCAGCCAAGGTGACTTTCCACCGTGATCTGTGCGCCGGTGCGGGCATTCTGCGGGATGGAGCCAACATAGTTGGTCCCGGCACATTGCCCCAGCTCCTCCACAAGGCGCTGGGTGCGGGCGGCATCCAGCCGATCCTCCCGGCAGTAGGCGCGGAAGTCGGTCTGGCTGAGCAGGCTGTCGGCACTGGAGGGAAAACGCCCGGTCAGCTGACCATCGGCATTGTGGCACAGCTGCCAGCCCTTGCGGAACAGCTGAAAATTCAGGCAGCGCCGCCCCATGGTGGAGTAGCACACAAGGGCGCTCTGCTCCCCGGGCAGCTGTTTTACTTCAAGATAGGCATCGTTGCCGCAGGTGTCCTGCAAACGGACGGTAAGCAGCAACTGTGCACCGACGTGCTGGGTGGACATGGCGTTGTGCATGGCGTCAAAATAACGGGAAGCATCCATGATTGATCTCCTTCCTATAGCAATTCAACTTTTTAATGCAACAGCAACAACATTGAATTGCATATCGCAGATATGCTGTTTGAATGTTGCACTAATTTCTTGCCTTGCGATAAAAGCAAACAGCGAAACGTTGTAAAAGCGCCAGCCGGGTGATCGGGCCGACAGGCTGCATAAAACTTCTCTGAACGTAGTATAGCATACTTTTGAATGGAAAACAACTGTAAGTTTTTCAAAACGACAAATTTTTGCAAAAATCTACAGCGCATTGCAAACAAAAGTTCAAAGTATGGTTGTGCACTGAGATGTGCGGTTGTAAAAAATGACCCCTGCGGGAGATGCCGGCTAAGGCAGGAGTTGCTCCCACAGGGGTCGTTTTGTTTTTTCAGTCGCCAAGTTCCCGGATCTCGTTCTGGATCAGCCGTCCGGCAGCGCGGGCAAGCTGATCCATGCCGCGGATGCGCGCCATATTTTTGCCGTAGATCTGCGCGGCGGCACCGGCACTGCTGTCCTCGCCCATAAAAACAGCAGACACCCGCACTCCTTGCCGCTGTAAGGTGCGTACCTGCGCGGCGGTATCGGCCACACCGGCGGCGTCCTCGTAGGCGCAGCCAAGCGGGTTCTCTGCTGTGGGTGGGATGCGGCGGCTGTCGTTGGGGCTGGCATCGGTCAGCAGGATCATCAGGTGGCGCGGGGCGGGGCCGGGGGCATACCGGATCAAATCACCCGCTGCCCGCAGTGCCAGACCGTCCCGGTTCCAGCCCGAGGCAAAATAGCGGAAAATGTTCTGCCGGTTCTTGTCCGTAAAACTTTTCAATACCCGCAGCACCGTATAGCCCCGCAGGCTGCTGAAGGCACTTACCCGCACCGGAATGCCGCAGTTGGCCAAACTTTCGGCCAGAATAACACCCTGCGCCGCGATCACTTCCTGACAGTGCAGGCGGGAAGCGGAGGCATCCAGCAGCAGATCCACTGTAAAGGCGGGGCAGTTCTCCTCCTCCGGGCATAAAAACACCCGGTCATCGTTCAGGTAAGGGGCACGCCACACCCGCCCGGCGCACAGATCACCGCTGCGCGCTATCCGCTGGTCGGGCTGCTGATGCACCAGAATGCAGTTGCGGATCTGCTCGGTAAGGCGCAGCACCACGCTGCGGTGCAGCTCCTGATTTTTGGCATAGTAGGCGCGGTTGCGTTCGGCCTGCAATTCGGCCTGCTGTGCCAGCTGCCGCGCTTCCGGGGTGGGCGCCTGCGCCGGGCTGGGCACACCGGCGCTGAACCACAAATGACAGCCCAGATGCACTCCGGTGCACAGCTCCTGCTCGGCCTTGTGCAGCTGTTCCGGCGGGTAGAAGCAGCGCCCGAAGCAGCTTTCAATGTAGGCGCGGTCCTGCGCGGCGCGCTGCTTCAGGGTAATGTTTGCCCGGCGCTTGTCCACCGCCAGCCCGCTGCCGGTGGCATCCACCGCACCGGAATGCTCCACCGTCACCCGGTCGGTCTTGATCATCTGGGTGGGCATGGTTTTGGTGGCAAGCTTTGCCCAAAAGCCTTGCAACCGCAGATGCAGCGCGGGCTTCTGGCGTACCTCGCCGTCAAACAGGGCAAATTTTGCAAACAGCGCCAGCAGGTCGTTTTTGAGCTGTGCTGGTTCCGGTACAGTTTCCGGTTCCAGCGCGGCGGCAAGGCTGCTCTCGTAAGGGGTCATGACCGGGGCGGTGCGTCCCAGAACCTTGCGCCAGCGGGCAGCCTGCATGGTGTACACCAGCTGGTTCCTGGCCATCCACTCCTGCCGGGAGAGCTTGTACTGGATGCCGAAAAAGTAGTCCGCATGGGCGCGGCGCAGCTCGGCCAGCACCGGGCGGCGGGGTAGCTCCAGCGCATAGGCTGCGCTTTCGAGGTAGAGCCAGGTCAGGTCGTCGAGTTCGGCCTCCCGGATGTCGCCATCCCAAAGCCCGAACAGGCTCCGGATGAGATCGTCGCCGTAATATTTGTGCACCAGGCCCACGATGCAGTTCATGTAAAAATCGATCGTGCCGTCGGTGTTGTGTGCAAGGAACAGCGGCTCAAACCCATAGGCACCGGCTGCCGCCCAGACCTGATTGGCTGCGCGCCGCTGTTCGGCGGTGTAGCTCTGCGCTTCCATCAGCGGAACAGCTTTGCGGCAGTGAGCTGCGCCGGGATGCGGGCGGCGATCACGTCCCGGATCAGCCCCTGCTCGTAGGAATCAAAGGCCTTGTTGGTGATGCCCATGTCCAGCGCAGGCCCCGCAGCCACGCCCCGGCGCATCAGGCGCAGAGCGTCCAGCATTCCGCGCAGATCCAGCGCTTTGGTGGAAATTTCGGCGCTGTCGCATTTCTTTTGCAGGTCGAGGAAGAGCAGAGCAAACTGGTGCACATATTTGTCCGTCAGGTCGGCAAACTGGGCCCGCAGCAGCTTTTCAAGGTTTTCCTCCGTGATGGTGGGCATTTGAATGACTGCAAAGCGGGAAGTCAGGGCCTCGTTCAGCTCCCGGGTGCCCGCGTAGCCATAGTTCATGGTGGCGATGAAGCGGGTCTCTTCGGCCAGCGGGATGCGCTCGTAGCCGGGCACATCAATGGCGCGGCGGAAGTCCAGCACGGCATGGAGGACGGCCAGGGCCTCGTTTTTGGCCATGTTGATCTCGTCCAGCACGCCGAAGCCGCCGCACTGGGCACAGCGGTAGACCGGCCCGGGCCGGAAGGTGACCGCCCCATCCACAAAGGTGTCCATGCCGATGAGGGAGGCTGCATCCATGTTCACATGGAACGAGATGTCCCATGCGGGGCGGCCAAAAGCGGCGGCCAGATTCTCGGCCAGCACATTTTTGCCGGTGGCCTTGCCGCCGGCCAGCAGCAGGTTTTCGCCGCAGAGCAGGGCCGCCAGTGCCTGCTCCCAGACCTCCCGGCCATAATAGGTAAAGCCGGAAGCCGGGATGCGGGGGCGCAGGGCCTCGGGCAGAGCGTGGGCGGCGCGGTATTCTTCCACAGCACGCAGCAGGTCGGGGCTGATGCCCTCCTGCCGTAATGTTTCCATCAGATCAGACATCCAAGACATCTCCTTGCGGTTGGCTTTGCCAAACCGATTTTTCAGCCTTATCATAGCACAACCGCTCCGGTTTGTGTAGGGGGCGCGGGGGCATTTTTTGCCGAATTTTTGCCCGGGAAATGCCGCAGGGCGGAACGGATCTGTGTGCTGCCGTGCGGACGAAGGAGCTTTTCGTGCCCGGGGATCGTGCGGCAGCGGATATTTTGTGGAAAGCTGTCGAAATGGCAGGTGTTCCGCGTTGTGGGTATCCACTTTTGGCTCAGAATGGTAAAAATTCCGGAAATTCGATTGACAAATCCGAATATTTATCGTATAACCTATATATGGGAACAATTCCGGAGGGAATGCGGAACTCGTGCCCCTGCCCGTTCCTGTCGGAGGAACCACGGTCTGGTTCTGGTGCCGGTGCACTTGGTTTGGTGCAGATGGTAAGTATAGATTGATTTGAAAGAGAGGAATCCCCGTTATGATGAACAATGAGATCAAAATGCCCGCTAACTTTGCTGCGATCGATGAGAACGAAATGGTGTACCTGCAGGGTGGCGCAACCACCGAGGCTACCGCTTGGGACGTGTTCCTGAACGTTGGCAAGCTGTTCAACTACATCGCCCGCGTGTTCTCCGCAGGCAGCTCCATCGTCAACAACATCAATGTTATCGTGACCACCTTCCAGACCCTGAGCACCTTCAGCCTGACCGCTAAGAACTAAGGTTTGGGCCAAAACCGAATCAGCATTCACAGGGCATCCGCTCCGGCAGGCGCGGGTGCTCTTTTTTGCTGTACAGGGCGGGAAGGCATTCGCCCCCAAATGCAGGAAAGCAGCCTTTTTTCTGCAAAGCGGGCGGATTGTCCATTGACAAGGCTCAAGAGGGTGTCGTATACTAACGATGCCTTGCAAGAAACCCCGCATCCGCGGAATAAAAGAGGAGAGAGAATATGAAAAATAACAACAGCAGCATCAAGCCCGTTGTCGCTGTCGGTATCGGCGCGGCATTGTTCTTTGTTCTGGGACGTTTTGTGGCCATTCCCAGCCCGGTGCCCAACACCAACATCAGCCTGCAGTACGCCGTTCTGGCCCTGCTGGCTGCCATGTACGGCCCCGTGGTCGGCGGCCTGATCGGCTTCATCGGCCACACCCTCATCGACCTGTCCTGGGGCGGCAGCCCCTGGTGGAGCTGGGTCATCGCCTCCGCCTTTGTGGGCGTTGTGGTGGGCCTGTTCTCCAAGAAGCTGAACCTGCAGGAAGGCGAGTTCAGCAAGAAGCAGGTGGCTTTCTTTGCGCTGGCCAATATCGTGGCCCATCTGCTGGCCTGGATCCTGGTGGCCCCCGTGCTGGATATTGCCATCTACGCCGAGCCCGTCAAAAAGGTGTTTGCACAGGGTGCATTTGCCGCAGTGTCCAACAGTATCACCGCTGTGGTGGTGGGCGGCCTGCTGGTGCTGGCTTACACCAGAACCATTGCCAAGAAGGGCTCTCTGGATCAGGAGTGATCCCCGCATGAAACCCGGCCTTTCCATCTGCGCCGTCCGGCCCGTTGGAAAGGCTTTTTTGATGAACAGCTGAGGTACCATACCCATGGCAGAACGTAAACCCATCATCTCATTCCGCAACTTTTCCTTCCAGTACCGCGCCCAGAAGCGCCCCACCCTGACCGATATCAATCTGGAGATCTACCCGGGGGAGCGGGTGCTCATTGCGGGCCCCTCCGGCAGCGGCAAGAGTACGCTGGCGGGGTGCATCAACGGGCTGAACCCGTTTTCCAACCCCGGTGAGTGCACCGGCACCCTGACCGTGGACGGTGTGGATGCGCCCCACAGCAGCCTCTTCGAGCTTTCGGCCCATGTGGGCACGGTGCTGCAGGATCCGGACGGCCAGTTCATCGGGCTGACCGTGGGCGAGGACATTGCCTTTGCACTGGAAAACAGCTGCACCCCGCAGGATGAGATGCACGCCATCACCCGCCATGCCGCCGAGCTGGTGGGCATCGAGAATCATCTCGGCTATGCACCGCACGAGCTTTCGGGCGGGCAGAAGCAGCGGGTGAGCCTGGCGGGCGTGATGGTGGATCAGGTCAAGATCCTGCTCTTCGATGAGCCGCTGGCCAACCTCGACCCCGCCACCGGCAAGCAGGCCATTGAGCTGATCGACGAGATCCAGAAAAAGACGGACACCACAGTGCTCATCATCGAGCATCGGCTGGAGGATGTGCTCTGGCGGAACGTGGACCGCATCGTGCTGGTGAACGGCGGCACCATTCTGGCAGACCTGCGCCCGGATGAGCTGCTCTCGGGCAGCCTGCTGGCGGAAAACGGCATCCGGGAGCCGCTGTATGTCACGGCTCTGCGCTATGCCGGGGTGGATATCACTCCGGACAAGCACCCTGCCCATGTGGACAGTCTTGTGCTGGACGATACCGACACCCAAAAGCTCCGGGACTGGTTCACGGCCCGGCCCCGGCCCGCCGCGCAGCCGGAACGGGAGACGCTGCTGGAGGTAAAGGGCCTGAGCTTTGGTTATCAGAAGGGCCAGCAGACCCTGCGGGATGTCAGCTTCTCGATCGGCAAGGGGGAGATGGTGAGCATCGTGGGCCGGAACGGCGCGGGCAAATCCACCCTCTCCAAGCTCATCTGCGGCTTTGAGACCCCGGATGCGGGCGAGATCTTCCTGAACGGCAAGCCGCTGGCTGAGGAGAACATCCGCCGCCGCGCCCAGCACATCGGCTATGTGATGCAGAACCCCAACCAGATGATCTCCAAGACCATGATCTACGATGAGGTGGCTCTGGGCCTGCAGCGCTCCGGTCTGACTGAGGAGCAGATCCAGGAAAAGGTGGAGGCGACCCTCAGGGTCTGCGGCCTGTATCCTTTCCGGAACTGGCCCATCTCGGCACTGAGCTTCGGCCAGAAAAAGCGGGTGACCATTGCCAGCGTGCTGGTGCTCGACCCGGAGCTTATCCTTCTGGATGAGCCAACCGCCGGGCAGGATTTCCGGCACTATACCGACATCATGGAGTTCCTGCGGGGCCTGAATGCCCGGGGTGTGACGGTGGTGATGATCACCCATGACATGCACCTGATGCTGGAATACACCCGCCGCGCGCTGGTGTTCTGCGACGGACGGCTCATTGCCGACCGAACCGCGGCCGCCGTTCTGTGCGACCCCGCGCTGGTGGAGCAGGCGGCCCTGAAGGAGACCAGCCTGTACACGCTGGCCAACCGCTGCGGCATTGCGCCCGCACAGGAATTTGTAGAGAGATTTATTGAGCAGGACCGGGAGGTGAGAGAGGGTGGCCGCTAAGACTGTTTTGAATTATCTCCCCCGGGAGAGCGTCATCCATAAGATGACCGGAACCACCAAGCTGGCGTTCTTCCTGCTGTTCACCTTTGCCAGCATGATCACCTACAACACCTGGGTGCTGCTGGGCCTGTTGGTGGTCAGCCTGCTGGCCTTCAGGCTGAGCCGGATCAGGTTCCGGGAAGTCCGGTTTATGATGACCTTCATGCTGGTGTTCCTGCTGCTGAACAACCTGTTCATCTTCCTGTTCGATCCCAATCAGGGTACCACCCTGTACGGCACCCGCACGGTGCTCTGCCACCTGTTCTGGCGGTATGACCTGACAGCGGAACAGCTGTTCTACATGGTCAACATCAGCCTGAAATATTTTGTGGCCCTGCCGGTGGCCATCCTCTTCATCTCTGCCACCGACCCCAGCGAGTTTGCTGCCAGCCTGAACAGCATCGGCATCTCGTATAAGGTCGGCTATTCGGTGGCCATTGCCCTGCGCTACATCCCCGATATCCAGCGCGACTACCACAGCATCAGCCAGGCCCAGCAGGCCCGCGGCGTGGAGCTGGGCAAAAAGGAGCCCTTCTTCAAGCGGATGAAGAACTCTGTCAATATCCTGCTGCCGCTCATCCTGACCAGTCTGAACCGCATCGACACCATCTCCAACGCGATGGAGCTGCGCGGCTTCGGCAAGAACAGCAAGCGCACCTGGTATACCCAGCGCCCCTTTGCCCGGCGGGACTTCATTGCCCTGGGCGTGGGCGCGGTTCTGCTGCTCATCAGCCTGACCGTGACCATCCGCTTTGGAAGGTTCTATAACCCATTCCTCTGAACAAAAAGGCATCCCCGCACTTCCTGTTTCGGCAGGCCGTGCGGGGATGTTTTGCTTTTACAGACCGTTGGTTCAATGATGCCGTAAGAAAGAGGGGGCTGTGTTACGCCGCGTCCACGAACTCCTCCGGATCTTCCACGGCATCGGTGATGGTCTCCTCCGCGTCATCGGAGAAGTCGGCAGGCTGCTCCGGGTGGAGCAGAGCGTTGAGCAGGTCACGGAAGTCGATCAGGCTGTCGTCCACCTGCTGATTCCGGGCCAGCAGGTCCTGCACCATGTCGGGCTTGTCGGTGATGAGGTCGTCCACGCCCAGCTCCAGCATGTGGGTGGCGACCTTTTCGCGGTCGATGGTCCAGGCAGAGACGGTCTTGCCCCGCAGATGGACGGCGTTGACCATGCCGGAGGTGATAAAGGTGGTCTCCACGCTGAAAAAGTCGGCATCGGGCAGGTCGTAGTAGTTGCCTACGCCCAGAGCCAGAATGTAGCCGGTGGGGTACTCAGGGGCCAGCGCTTTGACCTTGTACAGGGTCTCGTAGCTCTGGGAGGTGATGACGCAGTTGGAGCTGTCGAAGCCGTATTCCCGCAGCAGGCGTACGGTCTCAGCCTCCAGAGCAGGGGTGGCGGCGCTGGGCTTGATCTCCACGTTCAGGCCGATGCGGCCCCGGCAGAGCTGCAGCACCTGCTCCAGGGTGGGGATCCGGGTGTCGGCAAAGCGGCTGCTGAACCAGCGGCCTGCGTCCAGCTGTGCCACTTCGGCGTAGGTCAGATCATAGACTTTTGCGTTTTTGCCGGTACAGCGTTTCAGGTTTGAATCGTGGGTCACCACGACCACGCCGTCGCTGGTCATCTGCACATCCAGCTCGATGCGGTCACCGCCCTTGAGGATGGCCGACCGGAAGGCGGGAAGGGTGTTTTCCGGGGCCACGGTGCAGTCGCCCCGGTGGAAGGTGACCAGCGGGGTCACGCCGCCCACGGCGGTGAGCAGGGCATCGTCCTGGGGCAGGGCATAGAGGTAGACTGCCATCAGCCCGGTGGCCAGCGTGACCCCGGCCACCGCAGCGGTGAGCAGGGGCCAGCCGCCAAAGCGGTGCGGTTTGCCCTCCGGCAGTGCTTCCGGCGGGCAGTCACGGCAGCAATCGTAGAGGAATGCGATGATGGTGCACTGGGCCGTGGTGACCTTGCAGTCCAGCAAAAAGCCGAAGAAGGGGATCTCCAACAGATACAGCGCACGGGCGAGCAGCAGCATGGCGCGGGTGCTCCGTAGGCCGATCAGCGCCGCCACACTGTAAACCAGCAGGGAAGCTCCGAAAAAGACCAGAACAGACCGGACCAGCGCACTGAGGTTCCACCGCAGCAGCACACCGGCCAGCCGGGGCAGCTGTGTTTTGACATGGGCTGCGCTCTCCTGAACGGCTTCCCACAGGCTTTTGCGTTCCAGCGTAAAGAGGGGGAGCACCAGGACCCAGAACAGGGTGAACAGGAACGCCGCACCCAGAATGAGAAGAAAAAGCACCAGATAGAGCGGCTTTGCCCGGACAAGCCCAAGGATGTACTCCGGCACAGCCAGCTGAGAGATATAGTTGTAAGTCACGAATACATCTGTAAAGGGGATGAGCAGGGCGCAGTAAAGCAGGATGGGCCAGTTTTTGGGGAGCAGGACATGGCGGATATCCCCCAGTGACCGGACGAACAGGGAAACAGGACGCAGTGTTTCGCCCCGGCGGGCCAGCGCAAACCCGTGCAGGAGGATGGAAAAGCCGTAAAGGTTCCAGAATGCCGCCAGAAGGACGATGAGCACGATCCCGCCTAAAATGGTCGGTGAAGTAAAGATCTGATGTGCGTTGTTGTTGGTCAGATAGTTCACCGGCGAACAGCGCAGTGTCAGCGACCAGATGCCATTCATGGCGGGCAGAAACAAAAGATAGGTCAGGGCTTTGTACACCAGCACGGCTGTCAGAACGGCAGCGGAGGCCCGGTGCAGCAGGGTCAGGGCATGGTTCCGGGTGTCCTTGTAGGCCCGGTGTGCCCGCGTGAGGGAGCGGAAGAGATGCTTCAATTTGGATTCCACCTCGGTACTGGGATATGGTTCTGTCATTTTACAGTAGTATATCACAAAGCCGGGAAAAATGGAAACGACACGGATCGACAGTTTGTTCCAGAGGGCACAGGCGCTTTTCAGCGGAGCAAAAGCGTGTTACAATAGGGGCAGAGTAAAACAGACAGGGGAGGAACACCCAATGCAGATCATGGATCAATTCGGTGCAGCACCGGGGGCAGAGAGCGTCCGGATGCCCGATGGCACCGAGCGGACACTGGCGGCAGAGCACGCCGCGGCCATTCTGGTCAACGAACAGCCAGCCTTCCGGGTGGTCTGCACGCCGGAGCTGCTGCCGCAGCTGGCGCTGGGCCGCCTGCTGACCGAGGGCTGGATCACCTCCGCTGACGAGGTGGAGCGGGTGGCCGTCTGCGCACAGGGCCTCAAAATAAGCGTTCAGCTGCGCCACCCGCTGGCGGCAGCGGAACAGGCCGGGCAGGAGGTGCCCAGCTGCTGCACCGATAACCTGACGCTGGCCAGCCCGGTGCAACTGCCGCCGCTGGCCCCGGTGCCCCAGCGGGAGATCCCTGCCGCATGGGTGGATGCGCTGGCCGATGCCATGGGGCAGGGCCTTCCGCTCTACCGTGCCACCCATGCCGTGCACAGCTGCCTGCTGCTGCGTGCGGGCAAGATCTTGTACCGGTGCGAGGATCTGGGCCGCCACAACGCGCTGGACAAGGCCGTGGGCTGCGCCCTGACAGAGGGTGTGCCGCTGGCGGAGTGTGTGCTTTTTACCAGCGGCCGGGTGCCGGTGGATATGGTGCGCAAGGCCATCCGGGCCGGTGTGCCCGCGCTGGTGAGCAAGAGTATGCCCACGGTACAGTCGCTGGAGCTGGCAGAGGAATATGGATTGAAACTGTTCATCCGGCAAAAGAAATGATTTCACCAAGAGGCAAGAGCTTTTGAGAGAAATTGCAGGGCTTTGTTTGTGCGTATACGTTGACTAACCGGTGGAAAAGATGTTATTCTTATAACGAAGAAACCGTTCCGCACTGTTGCAGCAGGAGGAACGGCTGTTTTCGTGCCCGGGAGTTCCGGGCACAGCTGAATCAAACAGGCAGGTGATACAATTGAAGCAGGCAAATCATGCGCCGCAGTCCTTGTGGCGCAGGCGGCTGCCCGGCTATGCGGCCATGGGTGCGGCAACGCTTGCCATGGCGCTTGGCCTTGGCGGGCTGATGCACAGCCGCACCACGGTGGCCGGAACGGCTCTGCCGCTGGCAGATGCCGACGCTGCCACCTATGGTGTGAGCGCGGTGTACCAGCTGGATGACACCACGTATTATGTGGTGGGCAGCAAGCAGGGCTTCCAGAGCGAGGTGCAGGCCGGTGTGACGCTGGACCGCGACGGCAATGTGCTGGATGTGAAGATCCTGGCACAGGCCGAGACCGACAGCCTGGGTGCCCAGTGTGAGAACCCGGAGTTCACGGCCCAGTACCAGGGCGCAGCTCCCTTCACGCTGGCAGGCAAGCGCTACACTGTGACTGACCCGGCCACCGGCACGGCTTTTGCTGCCGCAGGCAGCGCCCAGACCGACGCTGCCCCCGCTGAGGCCTTCGACCCCGCCGCATGGCGTGCGGGCGATACCTCCCCGGAGGCCGAGGCTACCCGGAAAATGTATGAAGCCGGGCTGACTCTCTCGGCTCTGAACGGCCAGCCGATGGACGACGCGCTCATCCCCCCGATGGACAACAGTGCTGAGGCTGTGGCACGGCGCAAGCTGTACGCGGCGTGTCTGAGCAAGAGCGCGCAGGACGGCGAGAAACAGGCAGTGCCTTATGCAGACTGGTCCGCTGAAAAGCAGGCCGAGTACAAGCTGCAGGCCGCTGACCTGACCACCCAGGGCAGTGCGGCCGACACGGTCAGCGCTGACATGACCCAGGTGGATGCGCTTTCCGGTGCAACCATTACGTCCACGGCGGTCACGGACATCGTCAACAATTCTTATTTCTATGTAACCGAGGTGCTCTGCGCAGAGTGACCTCACGGAGGAATGGAAACCTATGGCAAAAACTGATTTTCTGACGGCTGACATGACCCGCCGTCAATTTATGAAGATCTCGGGCAAGAGCCTTGCAGGACTCACCCTTTCCGCATCTATGCTGTCCCTCTTCGGCTGCTCTCAGAAGCAGGTGGACGCCGGTGCTGTGGCGACCTGGGCACTGCCCCAGGGTCTGCTGGTGGTCAATGCTGACCTGTGCACCGGCTGCCAGCGGTGCGAGATCAACTGCACCCTGACCAACGACGGCGTGTGCTCTTCCTACATCAGCCGTGTCAAGATCCAGCGCCGCCTGAATCTGGACGGCGACGGCAACGGTCTGCTGTCCGGCACCGACAACTGCTTTGTCTACTTCCCGGATACCTGCCGCCAGTGTGAGGATCCCGCCTGCGGCAACGCATGCCCCCAGAAGGCCATTGTCACCAATGAGCAGGGCATCCGCGTGGTCGATACCGACAAGTGCATCGGCTGCGGTGCCTGCGTGGAGGCCTGCCCCTGGCACATGCCCACCGTCAACCCCGAGACCGGCAAGTCCTCCAAGTGCATCGCCTGCGGTGCCTGCGTGGCGGGCTGCCCGTCCGGCGCTTTGTCCATCGTGGACTGGGATGCCGTTACCAGCGCAGCACAGGCTGCTTACAAGGATCTGTAAGGAGGAACAACAATGGCTGAAACCTATGGCTGGGCAGGCAAGATCCTGCGCGTCAACCTGACCACCGGTGAGATCACCACCCAGGACGACGCAAAATACCATAAATATATCGGCGGTATGGGCATGGCCTACCGCATCATGTACGAGGAAGCTCCCATGGAGCTGGACCCCTATGACGAGAAGGCTCTGGTCATCTTTGGTGTCGGCCCCCTGACCGGTGCCGGCGTGCCCTGCTCCGGCCGTATGAACGTGACCTTCCGTTCTACCTGGTCCAAGGGCCACTCCATCATCGATGCACACATGGGCGGCCACATCGGCTCCATGCTGAAGTATGCCGGTTACGACGGCATCGTTGTCAGCGGTATCTCCGAAAAGCCCGTCTACCTGCGCATCGAGGACGGCGAGGTCTCTCTGGAGGACGCAAGCGAGATCTGGGGCAAGGGTACCTTTGCTGCCAACAAGTGGATGGTGGAGCAGAACGGCCGTGAGTTCGAGACCGCTTCCATCGGCCCTGCCGGTGAGAATCTGGTGGACTACTCCACCCTGAACACCAGCTTCGGCAACTCCGGCGGCGCCGGTCTGGGCGCTGCCATGGGCAACAAGAAACTGAAGGGTCTGGCCATCCGCGGCACCGGCAGTGTCAAGGTGGCTGACCCCAAGAAGGTGCTGGAGCTCTCCAACTACATGATGGGCAACCTGATCGGCGGCAACAACAACCACAACGTGCCCGCACAGCCCCAGAGCTGGGCAGAGTACAGCGCCACCTCCGGCAAGAACCGCTGGTCCGGCGCTCCCGGCCGTATGTGGAAAAAGGCTCCCGGCGGCCCCGTGGATACCGGCGAGCAGCCCTACAACGATATCAACAAGGTGGCTCTGCGCTGCTTCAAGGGCTACTTCGACTTCGGCGCTCCCGCTGCCGAGTACACCGTGAAGAACGGCGGCTGCTCCTCCTGCCCCCCCCCCCCCCACCCCGCCTCCTCGC